>ENA-OZGU01000722-OZGU01000722.1-human-gut-metagenome-genome-assembly--contig:-NODE-722-length-22428-cov-7.456890_pt1 | contig 22428 bp, 20 predicted proteins | sample MGYA00244662_ERZ653670 | MGnify/ENA primary metagenome ERZ653670 (study PRJEB26926, sample SAMN06165224) | human gut metagenome | biome: ENVO:00009003; feature: ENVO:2100002; material: ENVO:00002003...
TGATATACTACACTTTCTTTCCACCATTTTTTCTCCATGCCAAGTCTCCTCATTTATAATTGTTTAGTATTATTTAACCGCTCCGGCAACAACACCGTTCATGATCCATTTCTGACAGAACAGATATACAACCAATACCGGAATAAGAACCAACAGATAAGAAGCAAACGCCAGGTTGTAGTCTACAGAGAATTGTTTTTTAAACACATACTGTGCAAGCTGCAAGGTCTGCTGACTCTCGTCACTTAACAGCACAAGTGGCATTGTAAAGTCATTCCATGTCCACATAAAGGAAAGAATTGCAACTGTTGCTGTAGTTGGTTTTAATATTGGAAAAATAACTTTTGTAAATATCTGAATCGGATTTGCTCCGTCAATCATTGCAGCCTCATCCAATGCTTCCGGAATAGCCTTAATAGCACCTGTGTAAAGGAATGTATTCATCGGAAGACCAAAAATAATATACAAGAATGTAATTCCGTAAATATTGTCCAGGTGGAATGTATTAGCCTGTACAACCAAAGGAAGCATAATTACCTGGAAAGGTATAAACATTGCACTGATGAAATAATAGTACATAATGGAAAAGAATTTGCTTTTTTTCCTGTTTCTTGTAATTGCATATGCTGCAAATGAGTTTGTGATCAGAGTAAAGACCAGGTTAACCACTGTAATAAATGCAGTATTAAAAAACTTTCTCGGGAAATTTGTCATTTTCCAGGCATCAACAAAATTCTGAAGTCTGAGTTTCGTCGGGAGTGCCAGAATATTATTCATGTCCGAAGGGTCTTTGATCGCAATCATCAACGCCATATACAGAGGCAGGAGAATAACCAGTACGATTCCTACGATCAGAAGAATGGTCACTGGCCAATTATAATGTTCTTTTGCTTTTACTATCTGCCTTCTCATCCTAATTTCTCCTCTCTCTTCTCAAGTATACGTAACTGGAATATAGAAATTAATACTACTACAATAAAAAGCGTAACTGCATTTGCTGACTGATAGGCGAACTGACCGCCTCCAAATCCTTTTTTATAAATCAGGACGGCAATCGATGTTGTACTGGTTCCCGGTCCTCCCTCTGTCATCGCCATGATCTGATCGTAAACCATCAGATATCCTTTGGCTGAAAGCACCATATTAATGGTAAAGGACGGTGCCAGAAGAGGAAATGTAATTTTGGTAAATCTTCGGATTCCGGTTGCGCCATCAAGGGCTGCTGCCTCATATACGTCTGTATCAATAGACTGAAGCCCTGAAATGTAGATCAATGTATTGAATGCACATCCTGTCCATACCGCAACGGCGATAATTCCCCATATTGCATGATTTGTACCAAGAATATTAGAACTTAACACCGAAATTCCAAGACTCTTTCCAAGATCCGGAATCAGATTGGCAAAAATGTAATTGAAGATAAATCCAACGATCAGGCTGCCCAGCATATAAGGCAGAAAGTAAAACGCCTTGATCGTGTTTTTGAATTTAATCTTTGCATTCAGTGCACAGGCAAGTACCAGACTGATTACGTTTACAAGGATTGTTGCAATGATCGCAAATTTGAATGTAAACAAATATGCATTCCCTGTATCGGCATCTGAAAACATATGCAGATAATTACGCAGTCCGACAAAATTCCAGTTCCCATATCCTTTCCAGTCTGTAAAACTGTACAGAACACCTCGCAGAAATGGGATCGTATGGAATACAAAAAATAATACTGCGAGGATTCCTACATAAATATAATATATTTTATTAACAGCAGGTTTTTTATGAGCTGTTTTATTTTTCATGAGATCAACTCCTCGCTTAATCTACGTTGGCAATATCATATTTTTCATCGCACTGTTTCAGGAACTGTGTTATGTTCTTCTGATTGTCCATTCCGTTAGAATAATTCAGGCACAGTTCAGAAGTAAGTGCTGAAAGATCAAATCCTGAAGGATAGTAATGATCCGGGAAGTTTGCTACTTTACCATTGGCAATATCTTCTTTGACACCTGCAACTGTTTCATTATTCTGCTCTACACCTTTGATTGCTGAAAAAGCAAACTGATCGTCAATATAAGTCTGTGCATTTTCAGGCTCCATCATAAAGGAAACAAATTCTTTTGCCATCTCTTCGTTTTCACTGCCTTCGCATACACCTAAAAGTACGTCAACACCTGATGTTACATAATTCTTCGACTCATCGTCAGATGCCGGAAGTGCGAACATATTAACATTAACGTCCGGATTAGAGTTCTTGTACTGATTGATTGCCCAGTTTCCATTGATGATCATAACTGCTTCACCATTTGCGAATTTTTTATTTCCATCATCATAAGTCAGGCCCATGAAATCGTCCTGTGCATAATCAAGAAGTGTCAGATATTTTTCTGCGATCTCTTCGTGCGTTTTTGCAAATGTTGTTTTTCCTGCTTTGCGGTCGTCTGTAAAGTTATCCGGCTGAAGATCCGGTGCTATACTGTTCCACGGGCAAAGGCTGGTCCATGCATCTTTATATGTCATAAGAAGTGGCTGCTCTCCTGCGGCTTTGATCTTGTCAAGTACAGCAATAAACTCATCCCATGTTTTCGGAACTTCAAGACCAAGTTCTTCAAACTTATCCACATTGTAGATGACACCAGATGCATTGGTTGCATATGGAATACCGTATGCTTTTTCTTCTTTGTCTTTATTTACATCGTAAACCATCTGCATGTAAGAATCCTGAATGTCTGAAACATAATCCTGGTCACTTAAATCAACCAGCATTCCTGCGCTTTCTACTTCTGTGTAGTTATTGTCACCGCCCATCATTACGATATCAGGCATATCATTCTTTGCCATTCTGGTCTTTAACACAGTGCCTGCATCTGCCGGTGCTGTAATCTTGATCGTCACATCTTCATGAGATTCATTGAATTTATCTACAAGCTGCTGAACGACTTCTTTGTTCTCTGCTTTCGTAGAAAACAATTCCAGCTCTGTTTTCCCATTTTTTGAAGAAGATTTTCCATCGGATGATCCGCATCCGGTTACGGTAGCCATACCTGCCACTAAAGTACCAACCAGTAATAAACTGACAAATTTTCTTTTTTTCATCTTTTTCCCTCCACACTGTTTTTAGTATGTCGGTTGCGCAACTCGATTAATTTTGTTAACATTTCCCCGGACACGTCTGCCCGGTTCCTTTTAGTAAGTTCATGATACCCTATTCAGCTTCGCAAAATCAATAGGTTTCTTGCGAAACTGCAAAAGGCAACAAAGTTTACTTCTTGTTTTTATACACTCTGCACAAAGACAACCAGGCCATTCCACCGGCTTGCCTGTATACATGCAAAGTCGAAAAAAAGATCCTGTCATTCCCTGACAGAATCCCTCTTCACCAGATAAACTGGATTTTTTATATTTAATTCGTCCAGTGTCTCTCCCTGGATCAATTTCATCAGACGCGTCAGCGCTACATGTGCTTTTTGCGGAACATCCTGGTGGACTGTTGTCAGCCTTGGCCGAACCATACTTGCATAGACACTGTCATCATATCCTGTAACAGAAATCTGCTCCGGAACCATGATTCCTTCGTCAAGAAAGAAATTTATCGCTTCCATCGCATTATAATCCGAGGAAAATGCAAGTGCTTTTGCTTCCAGAAAATGTGGGAGAAGTTCTCTGTATTTTCTGAGACGTAATCTTTTTTCACCCGGAATAATTATATATCGGGAACGACTGCAGAATCCACCTGGTTTTTCCATCGCCTGTTTGAATCCCATCCACCGATAGTAATCACTGTCTCTCTCCGTTTCCGCAACAAACAATGCTTTCTTATATCCACAGGAATACAGGTATTCTCCAATCTGATACCCTCCCGAATAATCATCTATACCGACATTCTGGAAGGTATAAGCGCCTTCCGGATAAGCATCGATCAGAATCATTTTTTTGTTTAATCTGCGCGAAAGATTACGATACTGCTCTTCATTGTATCCCAGGATGATCAATCCCTCTACATTCCATTTTGAGGCAATATCCACTACATTCTGAATGCTTTCACCGCCAATAAGCATAACATAATATCCATTTTCTTCCGTTTCCATCTGTATGGTTCCGATCAGTTCTCCTACAAATGGATCCTGAAGTGACTGCATACCATGTGCATAAGAAAATCCGAGTACTACACCTATAATTCTGGAACCATGACCGGAAAGCATCATGGAGCCCATATGCGGAACATAGTTCTGTTCTTTAAGAATGGCCGTGATTTTATCGATTGTTTTCTGGGAAACCCTTTTGGTTTTGCCATTTATAACATTAGATACAGTGGTACGGCTGACACCTGCCATTTCTGCAATATCCTGAAGCCGAATCATAAAATCTTCCTCCTCTTCTTTACAACATCACCTTATGATATGCGCATCCCATCTTTTCCAGCATTTCCATCTCCCGTTTCTGACAGCTGAATATAATTACCTGCCGCTTACTGTCTTTCAGCCAGCGGAGAGTCTGGATAAGTCTCCTGTCATCATAATAGCCGAATGCATCGTCCAGGATCACCGGACATTCTTCTTCGTGGAGAATTTTTGTTGCCGCCATACGGATCGCAAAATAGATCTGCTCCAGGGTTCCACGGCTTACCTGATCCATTGAGATCCTTCTTCCTTCGCTCATCAGCTGCACCTGTAGATTTTCATCCACCCACAGACGGTTATATTTTCCACCCGTGATCGCCTCCATGACCTTTGATACTTCCGCGTTCATCCGTTCGCCAGTCCGGCTCTGCATTCCCGAAGCAAGCTCTGTCAGCCTCTCCATGGCGAGCTCCAGCCCCTGCCTGCGCTTCATGCGTTCCAGATCTTCACTGTTCATCTCGTCAAATTCATCGACGCGCTCCTTCAGGTTCTCATAGAAGACTTCCTTCTCGTGATAAGACTCCTGTACTTTTGCAAGTCTGCCCTTCTGCATCTCATACGCCGCCTTCAGCGTATTTCCCTGCTCTTTGTCATCACGTATTTTTGCCTTTTTTTTCTGCTTTCCATCCTTCAGATGATTCCACACATACAGTCCTTCGGCAAGTGCTACCACGATCGCCACAAGACAGTTCCATGGTCTCGGGAACAGAACAAATATCACAATAAATGCTGCCAGCATGGAAAATGTTTCCAGCGGATGAATCCTCCACCCGTCAAAATATCCCGCAGCTTCTTCCTGTTTTCTTCTCTTTCTATCCTCTTTTTCCCACGCTTCCCATGCCCTGCGCTTTTCCTCACAGTCTGCCTTAAGCTGCTGTTTCTCCTGTTCCAGCTGATGCAGATCCCGCCAGACATAGGACGCTTCCAGCTCCGCCTTTTCTCTCTTTTCATCAATCTTCCGGCTCTGCTCTCGCTCTTCCTTTTCCAGTTCTTTTTTCCGCTCTTTTAAAATGGCAAGTGCACCTTCCAGATCGATCTCACTGTTCCCCGTCGCATAATAATTTGCCGCATAATTTTTCAGTTCTGCAGCCAGCGTATTGCCGGTCTGTACCCGTAACTGTCCGATAGAAACTGTATTTTCATAATCACTTTCCGTCATCCCGCCAAGCAGGATTTCCAGATCTCCATGCTCCAGAGACAGCTCTTCTCCATCATCCTCACAAAGCAGTATTCCGCCTTTGGAATACCGGTCAAAATTCCGCTCCAGCCGAAAATGCCGTCCCCCACATTCAAAACGGAGGATCCCTGCGTAATAATTCGGATTCTCCCATGGTTCATATGTGCTGAAGGTGTCAGTCGCCGCCGCACGCCCACGCTTTCTCTCCATCCCGAAAAGCATCCCTTTCAAAAAGGTATGCAGGGTTGACTTTCCCGATTCATTTTCACCATAAATGATATTGATCCCATCAGTAAGTCCGATCCGTTTATCCGTGAACCTTCCAAAATTTTTCAGGACCAGTTCTGTTATTCTCATATCTTACTCCCCTTCGCCTCCAGCATTGCCTGTACCCCTTCAGCCAGCGCAATTGCCTCTATGCTTCCCTCTTTGGCATCTGCAAGGCTTTCTATATACTGTCCCAGTAAATTGTCTGTATTCAGCGTTTTCAGCTTCTCATAGTCATATGCAGGCTTTGTCTCATCCAGGATCTCAACAATATTTCCATAAGTGTCCAGCCGTCCCGGATCGTATATGGTGTCAGGATCCCGGAAGCCCCTCAGGATCATTTTATAAATATTCTGCACACCCCGCTCCTGAATACTGCGGGCGATCTTTTCTTTCAATTCCCGCCCGGTCATATCTTTTTCCGTCTTTACTTCCATGTGCACATATTCCCTGCATGCAAACGGGACAAACTGGACCCGGGTTCTTCCTCCTTTAATCTCCCCTTTGATATAGCCGTGCTTTCCTGTGTCATTTTTGTCTGTCGGTTCCAGCGATCCGGCATAGTACATCTGGTCCTTTGCCAGCTCTGCCGGGAGATGGATGTGACCAAGCGCAATATAATCATACCCTTGCTTTACCAGCTCATTTTTCCGGAACGGAATATGCTTTTCATCGCCGCCATGCGCCAGAAGGATCTCGACCGGCTGTCTCTTCTGCGGTCTGACCGCATCATACAGTGGCTGCGTGATCTCCCGCTGCTCATAACTCAGTCCGTACACACAGGTTCCAATCTCTGCAAATTCCATGCATGCCGGTCTCTGCGATAAGAACATATGCACCGGACCCTGCCACGGATAATTCCGGTAATAAGATGTACTTTTCAGATAATCATGGTTGCCTGCCATCAGCACAACCTGGGTATGTGTCAGCCTGGAAAATAAATAATCCAGCTCCTTTAATTCTTTCCGGAGCGGCTGCCTGTGGAACAGGTCTCCCGCAACCAGAAGCAGATCCGTCTGCTCCTCTTCGCAGACATCTAACAGCCGTTCAAAGCTATTCCACAGTTCTTCCTGACGCTCTGTGCTGTAAGAACTTCCTGCGTCCGGCTCTGCCCCCAGATGAATGTCCGCTGTGTGTATGAATTTCATGATTTTCTACTCCTCCTTTAAGTGGGAGTGTCACGATAAACCGTGTCTTTCCCTCACTGCTCTCAGCTCTGATCTGCCCCTTGTGCAGCTCAACAATTGCTTTGGCGATCGCAAGCCCAAGCCCGGCTCCCCCGGTACTGCTGGACCTTGCCGCATCCGCACGGTAAAATTTATCAAAGATCCGTTTCAGATTCTCTTCCGGGATCGTATCTCCCTCATTTTCAAAACAAATCCTGACCTGTTCTTTCTCCTTCGCCGCGCGGATCACAAGACTGCTCTTCTCCCGGCAATATGCGATGGCATTTCGAAGAATATTATCAAATACTCTGGCAAGTTTATCCGGGTCTCCCTCGATCAGGATTTCCTCATCCGTCTCTACCTGACAGGTCAGTTTCTTCTCCTGCAGCACCGCATACAGTTCATCCGCAATCTGCTCCAACATCATCGTCAGATCGATTTCAACCTTTTCCAGATCGATATCCTGCAGATTGAATCTTGTGATATCAAAAAATTCCTGTAAAAGTTCTCCAAGACGGATCGCTTTTTCCAGTGAAATATGGGTATACTTCGAGCGCTCCTCCACCGACATTTCCGGGTTGGAATCCAGCATACTCAGATAAGCCACCACTGAAGTCAGCGGCGTTTTCAGATCATGTGCCAGGAAAAGCAGCATATCATTCTTCTTCTGCTCGATCTGTGCCGCCTCATCCTCCTGGCGCTTTAAGGTCTCTTTGATCTCATTCAGACGATCCTCGATCGGCCGCAGCTCCGTAATCAACCGGATCGGCTGATCTGATGCGGAAATAATATTTTCAATTCCGTCCTCTACCTGTCTCAGATAGCTTGTCATCTTTGACAATGCCACATAGAAGAACAGGGAAAACAAAAGCAAAAAGCCAAGGATCATAAAGAACACCTTGTTATCCCCGATCAGCTGCCAGTACAGGCGCTTTGCTGTCTCTTCATTCATATGAAAGCTTTCCATAATACGCAAAAATCCGTTGGCAAAGCTGTCATTATATACGCCATCAATAAAATACTCCAGAATAAATCCACCTACAAGTACGGTGAGTGCCGTGACAAACACGGTCTGAAGCAGAATGCTCAGTTTTAATTTCCTGTAATTATTCTTCAATCTTATATCCCACTCCCCATACGGTCTTTATCAGATCCGATTTACCGGTCGGTTTACTGAGTTTTTCCCGCAGATGCCTGATATGTACCATCACTGTATTGTTGCTGTTCTTCAGATACTCTTCATGCCAGACCTCTTCAAATAACTTCTGGGAACTGATCACCTTTCCGCGGTTCTCACACAGGATCCACAGGATCTCAAATTCCGTCGGTGTCAGCGGAAGAGACTGCTCATTATAAATACATTCATGGGATTCTTTATTTAACAAGAGTCCTGCAAAATCAATGATATTCTCAGAATCACTTTTCTTACCATCATTGTACTGCGTGTATCTGCGCATCTGTGCTTTCACTCTCGCTACCAGCTCCAGCGGGTTGAATGGTTTCGGAATATAGTCGTCAGCCCCCATCGTAAGCCCGGTGATCTTGTCCCGGTACTCCGTCTTCGCGGTCAGCATGATCACCGGAAATGTGTATTTCTCACGGATCTTTCTCAGAATCGTGAAACCGTCAATATCCGGCAGCATTACATCCAGGATTGCCAGATCCACATTTGTCTTCTCAATACATTCCAATGCTTCCTGCCCTGTGTAAAATTTCAAAACATGGTATTCATTTTGCAGATATAATTCTACGACATCCGCAATTTCTTTTTCATCATCTACAACTAAAATGTTCATCTATTTTCCTTTCTGTATACAGAAAACGCCCTCGCTTCATTTTCCGGATTCTCTGTCCAATACTGCCTCCCAGAGTCTCCGTCAGAAAACAGCAGACCGGAAAACGCACCTTTTTGTGGCGCGTTCTCCGGTCCCCTTGATTTCTCATTCTTCTTTTTACAGTTCGCAGTTATTCACAGTTCTTGGGAACGGAATTACGTCACGAATGTTGGACATTCCTGTAAGATACATGATGCATCTCTCAAATCCAAGTCCGAATCCTGCATGTCTTGTAGATCCGTACTTTCTCAGATCCAGATAGAATCCGTAATCTTCTTCCTTAAGTCCAAGCTCTTTCATTCTTGCAACAAGCTTATCGTAATCGTCCTCTCTCTGGCTTCCTCCGATGATCTCACCGATTCCAGGAACCAGACAGTCAACTGCTGCTACAGTCTTGTTGTCATCATTCATCTTCATGTAGAAAGCTTTGATCTCCTTCGGGTAATCGGTAACGAATACCGGACGTTTGTAGATCTCTTCTGTCAGATAACGTTCATGCTCTGTCTGAAGATCTGCTCCCCATGATACTTTGTATTCAAATTTGTCATTGTGCTTTTCCAGAATTTCGATTGCTTCTGTGTAAGTAACTCTTGCGAAATCGGAATTTACAACGTTGTTCAGACGGTCGATCAGACCTTTGTCTACGAAAGAGTTGAAGAAGTTCATCTCTTCCGGTGCGTTCTCCATCACGTAGCGGATCACATATTTCAGCATGCTCTCTGCAAGGATCATGTCGTCTTCCAGATCTGCGAATGCGATCTCCGGCTCGATCATCCAGAACTCTGCTGCATGACGTGTAGTGTTGGAATTCTCCGCACGGAATGTCGGTCCGAATGTGTAAATGTCGCGGAATGCCTGTGCATAAGTTTCACCGTTCAGCTGTCCGCTTACGGTAAGGTTTGTCTCTTTTCCGAAGAAATCTTTGGAGTAATCCACGCTTCCGTCTGCGTTCTTTGGTACATTGTTCAGATCCATAGTTGTTACCTGGAACATCTCTCCTGCACCCTCACAGTCACTTCCTGTGATCAGCGGTGTGTGTACATATACAAATCCTCTCTCCTGGAAGAATTTGTGGATCGCATAAGCGGTCAGAGAACGAACTCTGAATACTGCCTGGAAGGTATTGGTTCTCGGACGGAGATGTGCGATACTTCTTAAATATTCAAAGCTGTGACGCTTTTTCTGAAGCGGGTAATCCGGTGCAGATGCGCCTTCTACTGTAACCTCTGTTGCCTGGATCTCAAATGGCTGCTTTGCCTGTGGTGTTGCAACGAGTGTTCCTTTTACAATAATTGCTGCACCTACGTTTAATTTTGAAATTTCCCCGAAGTTCTCCATGTTGTCATGATATACCACCTGAAGCGGTTCGAAAAATGATCCGTCATTTACAACGATAAATCCGAATGCCTTGGAATCACGGATACTGCGCACCCATCCTCCGATAGTCACTTCTTTATCCAGATATTCCTCTCTGTTTCTGTATAACTCTCTTACTGTTACCAAATCCATCTGTCTTGTTCCTCCGTATTATTCTCTTATATACTTTCACATGTTCCCCAATGTGTTTTCTGTCAACGCAAATGTGGATATTGCCAGTCACCTGCGCCCCTTATTGCCGGCAGCCCCTGCTGCCATTTTATACTACTGCAATATGTCCAGTATACCATTAAAATACTACAGTTGCAACGCCGTAACGTGCATCTGATTTGTTAAGAACATATTTCGTTACTGTTCACCTCATTATACACCTGTACCGATTCCTTAATCTATAGTTCATTTTTCCTTAAGAAATTTTCTTTTTCTTTTATGATATGGACATATTTTGAACACAATTTATCTGTATACTAAGAGTCAGATAGTTGATAAACAACTATCTCCCCCCTCATAAAGTAAGCGCAATCGGGTAACACCGATTGCCGCACTTTACTCTCATTCCTTTAGAAATTAAATAAAAAGCACAGGAAAACCCGCTGGTCGAAAGATCAGCGGGTTTTCTCGTTATATTCTATTCTTCTACATCCTGCACATCATAATACTTGATCAGTGCCTGTGTTCCAAGATCTCCAAGCCCTTCCTGTGCCAGTTCTTCATAATTTGACAATACCAGGCTAAGCACCTCAAGGCTCAGTCCACTCATATTCGCCTCAGTCAGCGCGAGCTTCATATCCTTGATGAAATGCTTCATAAAGAATCCCGGCGCATAATCTCCGGCAATGATCTTCGGTCCGAACGCATCCAGCTGTTTGCTTCCTGCTGCCCCGGTAGAAACAGAATTAAAAAGCACATTTAAGTCCAGCCCCTTTGCCTGTGCATAAGAAAATGCCTCGCATACTCCGCTTAAAGCTCCGGCGATCATGATCTGGTTGGCAAGCTTCGCATGCTGTCCGCATCCGGCTTTTCCCTGATAATTGATATTCGTTCCCATCGCCTTAAAAAGCTCCATACAAGTCTCATAATCTTCCTTCTCTCCACCGACAAGAATAGAAAGCGTACCTGCCTTCGCTCCGGTATCTCCGCCCGTTACAGGCGCATCCAGTACATGAAATCCTTTTTCTGTACCTTCTTTGGAAATCTTCTCCGCAAGCATAGGACTCGTAGTCGTCATATCGATCAGATAGGTGCCCGGATCTGCATTTTCCAGAATACCGCCTTCATCAAAATAGACCTCTTCCACATCTCTCGGAAAACCAACAATAGTGATCACAGCATCACATCCCGGTACACATTCCCTGATGGACTCATGGAATATTGCCCCCTCACTGATCACATCTTCAACTTTTGATCTGGTTCTTGCATAGATATGCAGCTCATACCCTGCTTTCATAAGGTTGCGCACCATAGATTTCCCCATGATGCCAACGCCGATAAATCCTATTTTCTTCATACCGTACTCCATTCTGCCGTACCCACTCACGGCACAATTTTCTTTCCAGTGATATATTCCAGATAATCTGTCTCACGCCGCACAGATCTTTTCTCCGTCTGCGCATTCCCGGCGTCACGCAAAATCTACTCCGGACTTACAATCTTTCCGGCCACCGCACAGCTTGCCGCTGTTCTCGGAGATGCCAGATAGATCTCAACCTTAGAGGTTCCCATACGTCCGAGGAAGTTACGGTTGTTGGTTGCAACCACGCGCTCGCCGTCTGACAGGATTCCTCCGGTACGTCCACAGCAAAGTCCGCATCCCGGATGGGTGATGATCGCACCGGCTTCAGATAAAGTCTTCAGGATTCCCATATCTGCTGCCTGTTTGTAGATCTTGCGGCTTGCCGGAGTTACGATCAGTTTTACAAAGTCAGCAACCTTCTTACCTTCCAGCACTTCTGCTGCTGCCTGAAGATCTTCCAGACGTCCGTTTGTACAGGAACCGATAAATACCTGATCGATCTCCGTTCCTTCCAGCTCTGATACATTTCTGATCTTGTCAACCTGAGATGGACAAGCCATAACCGGTACAAAATCCTCTGCCTTGTAAGTAATGGTTCTCATATAAGTAGCATCCGGATCACCAACCAGGCTCTTCTGGTAATCATTTAATTCGATTCCGCAATACTCGGCAGTCTTCTCATCCGGTGTGAAAAGTGCACATTTTGCCCCCGCTTCGATTGCCATATTTGCCATTGTCATACGACTTGCAACTGTCATATTTTCAATGGTGCTTCCGGCAAATTCCAGTGCTCTGTAAGTTGCACCGTCTGCTCTTAAATCACCGATCAGACGTAAGATGATATCCTTTGACATGACATTTTCCGGAAGTTCACCATCGATCACAACTTTGATCGTCTCCGGCACCTTGATCCACATCGTTCCGGTTCCAAGGATACTTGCCATCTCGGTATAACCGATACCGGATGAAAATGCACCGACACAACCATAGGTTGTGGTATGGCTGTCGGTTCCAAATGCAATATCGCCTGGTTTAACGTAACCAGCTTCTGTCATAAGCTGATGACAGATTCCATCACTTCTGTGTACGTGTGTCAGTCCGTATTTTTCTGCAAATGCATCTCCGGTACGGAAATGTCTGGTATCGTCCTGCTGACTTGCCGGTACCAGATGGTCGTAGATCAGAACAACCTTGTCCGGATCATGCAACTTTGTAAATCCCATTTCTTCAAATTTGTCTGCTACAAACGGGATGAAAATATCGTGGATCATCACGCGGTCTACATTGACCGTCACAATGTCTCCCGGCTTTACAGCCTTTCCTGTATTATATCTGATAATTTTTTCAATAATCGTCTCGCCCATTTTCTTCTCCTTTCCGGTTAATCCAGTCCATTCAGCTTGCGCATGGCTTTTACCAGACCGCCAGCCTGAATAATGCTCATCAGATTCTCCGGCAGAGAAGCAATCGGGTACTCCTTGCCATTATAATCAACATGTTCATTCATCACGACCGTAACCTCGTCTCCCTCTTTCATGTCATCATAGAGATCCGGCTGTTCGATCAGAAGAAGTCCGTTGTTGATCGAGTTACGGAAAAAGATTCTTGCAAATGATTTGGCAATAACGCACTGTACGCCCATTGCTTTAATGATCTCCGGTGCCTGTTCTCTTGAAGAACCGCAGCCAAAGTTCTTTCCAGCCACGATGATATCTCCCTTCTGGATCTGTCCGGCAAGTTCCGGGCGAAGAGGAGAAAAGCCATACTGCTTCATATCATCGATTGTCTTGAGTGCAAGGTATTCAGTCGGAATGATGATATCGGTATCAATGTCATCTCCGAGAACCCATACACGTCCTGTAAATTTATCCATCTTATGTCACCTCGTCAAACGTAATTTCGTCTCTTACACATCACTTGCCAGTGCGATTTCTCCGGCAATGGCAGATGCTGTAACGGTTGCAGCCGATCCAAGATATACCTTGGAGCTCGGATGTCCTGCACGTCCCTTAAAGTTACGGGTTCCGGTACTGATCAGGACTTCATTTTCACCGATTACGCCCTGACAGCTTCCCCAGCATACACTGCAGTTTGGGTTCATGACGATCGCACCTGCATCCATGAAGATGTCGATCAGTCCCTCTTCCAGAGCCTGTCTGTAAATAGTCTGACTTGCCGGAACAACAAGGAATCTTACTTTTTCAGATACTTTCTTTCCTTTGATAACCTGTGCACCTACACGGAGATCTTCGATACGTCCGTTGTTGCAGGATCCAAGGAATGCCTCATCAATCTTGATACCACACACGTCTTTTGCCGGCGCAAGATTGTCTACAAAATCCGGTTTTGCAACAACCGGCTCTACCTTGGATAAATCAAATGTATATTCTCTTACATAGTGCGCATCCGGATCGCTGTGATATACAGCCTTTGGCTCGCGTCCATGCTCTTTTAAATATTCCATTGCCACATCATCAACTTCAAAAATACCGGTCTTTGCACCGGCTTCTACTGCCATATTGCAAAGTGCGATACGGTCGCTGATGGTCAGAGTCTTTGCGCCTTCTCCGGTAAATTCCATCACCTGATAATTACATCCGTTGGCTCCGACTTCACCGATGATGGTGAGGATCAGATCTCTCGCATATACACCTTCCGGCAGCTTTCCAACCAGGTTGAATTTCACAGTCTCCGGTACCATTACCCAGGAAGTTCCTGTTACCATACCGTAAAGGAAGTCCGTACATCCAACACCGGTTCCGAATGCCCCAAGTGCACCGTAAGAACAGGTATGGCTGTCTGCACCAAAGATCAGTTCACCCGGACGGACATAATTCTCCATCATGATCTGGTGGCATACCCCTTTTCCTTCCCAGAAATCAATGTGGTTTGCCTTTGCAAAATCACGCATCTTCTTCTGGGATGCTGCTGTCTTCGGACAGTCAGACGGTACGTTATGGTCTACGATAAATACCAGCTTGCCTGTATCTGCAATATGTGGATTTTTTAATTTATTATTATACATATCAACGGTCAGATGTGTAGTTCCGTCATTACTCATCAGACGATCCAGTTCTACTGTATGGATGTCACCCGGCTTTACGCTTTCCACACCGGCTGCCGCTGCAATGATCTTTTCAGCAATTGTCATTCCCATCGTCTATTCCTCCTCACGGTTCAGAGACGCAATAAGTCCGCCCTGATTCAAAATATTCTGCATATATTCCGGCAGTTTTGTGCAGGAATAAACCTTTCCATTTGCCTCAGCGGTTCCTTCCAGCATATGAAGCTCCATCTGATCTCCGGTCTTTACTTCATCCGGAAGGTCTTTACAGACGATAGCAGGAAGTCCGATATTGATCGCATTTCTATAAAAAATTCTTGCAAATGATTTTGCGATAACAGCTTTTACACCTAACGCTTTTAACACACCCGGAGCCTGCTCTCTGGAAGATCCACATCCAAAGTTCTCTCCTCCGACCACGAAATCTCCCGGTTTTACCTTCTGTGCAAAATCCGGATCCAGAGATTCAAATGCATGGCTCTTCATCTCCTCAAGATTCGGCAGCAACAGATACTGGGATGCGATGATCTGGTCTGTATCCAGATCGTTATGAAATTTAAAAATAGTCCCTTTTTCCATAAAGCATATTCCTTTCTGTATACACATGATTCCTTTATTTTAAGGCTTTTCCGGCATTTCCGCAAGGGAATATTTTAACAGGCTAACGTTGTACTTTATTCAATTCCTATTTTTCATAGGTTCCCTTGCAAATGATTTTTTCTTTTTGCATAAAGATTTTTCCACCTGCAATATAACTGTCAAGCTTCAGGTCATTGTCCCACAAAAGAAGGTCTGCATCGGCTCCTTTTTGTATTGTCCCTTTCTTACCCTGCAATCCCAGTGCCTCCGCTACATGTGATGTCATATATGGAAGTGCATCTTCCAGCTTCATATCAAGCTCATGTACCATATACAGAAGTTCTTCCCGCAGCGCATCTACTGAGGAAACACCGATTTCCAACAGGCTTCCGTCTTCTCTGTATTTTGACCAGCTTCCGTGTCCGTCGGAGCTGATGGTAATATGCTCTGTCGGGATTCCTTTTTCTTTTGCCTCTAAAATGCATCCTCCCGGACAAAAGTCTTCACTGATGCCACAGGTCAGATCGATGTATCCACCCTTTTCAAGCAACTGATACCCCTCTTCCAGAAGACCTTTTTTGCGGTTCACATGAGTCGGACGGAAAATCTTGATCGGAATCATACTTTTTTCCAAAGCTTCAAACACCGGCGACAATCCAGCATCTGCATCTCCCATATGCAGCACCACGATTCCAGGTTTTCCGCTTAACATACCTGCCGTTCTGGTCTTGCTCGCAAGCTGGATCAATTCACTTTCCGTCACATTCGGTGCCCGATGATCTGAAATGGCAAGTTTCACGCCAAGTACTTTTTCAACAAACATAATATCCCGATCTACCTCTCCGGTAATAGTCGGACTTGGATATCCATATGCACCGGTAAGCATATACGCACTTACCCCTTCTTCGCATAAAGCCTGTACTTTTGCGTAAAGATTTTCGACACTCCTTGTAAGTCCGTCCGTTCCAAGAAGTCCTACAACCGTTGTAATTCCGCCTTTTACCAGTTCTGACAGCTGAAGTTCCGGTGTACGGGTATGAAAGCTTCCTTCCCCACCACCTCCGGTAACATGAACATGCTGATCAATAAACCCCGGTGTAAGAATTCTTTCCTCTGCATCAATAACTTCACATGCGATTGGAAAATCCTCGATCTTATCTTCAATACATTCAATTTTTCCCCCACATACTAAAAGATCCTTTTTTCCAACATACTCCGGTGCATAAACTTTTGCATTTTTAATAAGTAACATTTTCTTTTCTCCTCTTTATGACATTCTTTTATTTTCATACATTAATTTGTCTGCCTGATGAATTGCCTCTTAATTTTCCCTTTCTATATTATCCTGCTTCTTCAGCAATGCCAAAAGCTCTTTTTCAGGAAGTGGCCTAGAAAAATAATAGCCTTGGATCATATCGACTCCCCAGCTGCTGATCTGTTCCATTTCTTCCTGTGTTTCCACCCCTTCGGAAACAATATGATAATTCATTTTATGAAATGTTTCTACAACACTTTCATAGAAAATTGCCCGTTTCTCATCCCTGCAGATATCAAAAAGCAGAGATCTGTCAACCTTGATCACAGAAAACGGAAGCCTCATTACCGTATTCAGATTCGCATATCCGGAACCAAAATCATCCAGGCAAAAACTAATGCCAGCGGCCGTAAATTCCTCCGCAACTCTTCTTAGACCCGCATTGCATTCAGTCGCAACCGTTTCCGTGATTTCAAACTGTATCCAGTTATGTGGAATCTTATAAGCATCCATAATCCGGATAAAATGTCTGCTACAGTCATTTCTCATCAGATCCAGAGAAGACAGGTTCACTTTTACATTCAGAAGATGTTTCATCAGGTATCGGTTTTCTCCTAAAAATCTGCAGACACGACTAAACTGTAGATCTGTGATCTGTTCGATCATATGATTTTTTTCTGCAATCTGAATAAATACATCTGGTGCGATCCATCCAAGCTCCGGATGCTGAAGGCGACTTAGTGCTTCCAGTGTGATAAAGCATTTTTTCCTTGTAGAGTAAACCGGCTGATAGTATATCTCGAACAGATCCTCTGTAATCGCCTTATGCAAATACTGTTCTACCCGTTTATTATAAAGGAAACCATTCATCGTCTGATGATCATCCTGTATCACCTCTGTCAGACCACTTTTCGCAGATAAGGCTTCCAGATATTCAGCATACTCTAGAATAAGCCCGCTGTCTCCAAGTTTCTGCGCATTCATGATCCCGCTTATGATCACAGGCACCGTAATAGTTTTATTGTTGACATTCAGCTTACTGTTTCCATCAAACAATCTCTTCAGCTGCGTAAGATAATATTCATATTCTTCAAGTGAACCGGTAAGTATCATAAAACGCTTTCCCGTTGTACGAAATGCTGTTTTCCCGCATATCTCACCAAGTTTTCTTGCTGTCAGCTTTAAGATTGAATTACCGCCCTGTACCCCTGCGATTTTATTAATGTGCTTTAATTGATAAAGATACACCGTAATAATGTGAAATGATTTTCCCGCACTGATCAGCTCATTGCTTTTTCTGACCAGATACAGATGATTGTATAATCCGGTAAGTGTATCGATATTTGCATGAGGATTGTTAATCGTAATAAATAGTGCCAGAATTCCCAGACTCATACCAAACCCTGTTGTAAGAAGCGGATGATATAAAAGCTGGATCACCACTCCCGTACCGGATATCAACAGGATTTCCAGCAGGATCTTCACTTTTCGATACCCCAGCTTTTTCCGCCATATGACAATAAGAATCAAGGCTGCAGCCATATGACAGAGTGCACTGTAATACATCAGCATATACCATGGACCTTTCATATAGCCTGCCGGTATATCAAAATAAAACAGCTTTTCTGTGAACGGGTTTGTCAGAATCATCCCCATCAGAATGAATGTCGGCACACCTGATAAAACCATCTTTTTTGCCGAAATGATCTTATTATCATGTAATGTCTGAATATAACAGATCACAGTAAACGGCAGCAATGCCTGAAGCAGATAAAAGATCGTTGTTGCAAGCATTGCAGCAATTTCACAATTACTATTTGGAAAAGAAATATAATAATTACTGGCAAGTTCCGCAACCACATCTAAAATACCGATGATGGCAAAGAAAAGGAATACCTGATTATGGTGTGCTACCTGTCAAGAGGACAATAAAAAATAATAAATTTTTGTATCGTCAGCCGATTTACGGCTGGCGATATTTTTAGGCTGCTTTTATATATTGATTATGATATTCCATTGGTGTCATCACATTTAACTTTCTTTGCAATCGTTGGTTATTGTAGTAATTGATGTAATTGGTTATAGCTGCAATTAAGGTTGTTCTATCATTGAAATGTTGGCAGTAATACATCTCTCGTTTTAGAATTCCCCAAAATCCTTCCATTGGTCCATTATCAATACAATGGGCAACTCTGGACATACTTTGTTTCATATGATGTTTCTTTAACCTGGTACAGAACTGTGCACTTGTATATTGAAATCCACGATCAGAGTGGAAGAGCGGATGTGCATCAGGTTCCAAGCGAACTGCTTCATCAAAAGTATTCATAACTAATGGATTATCATTATGGTCACTTATTTTAAAAGTTACAATTCTTCGATCGTATAAATCTAAAATGGCACTCAAATATATCTTATGTACTTCATTTCCATTGTAATATTTAAACTCAGATACATCGGTAAGCCATTTCTCATTCGGTTTATCTGCATGAAAATCCCGATGTAAATAGTTTTTGGAAATGTGATCGGGATTTCGGTCTCCCTTGGTACAGCTTTTTGGTTTCCATTTAATATTTGACTTTATATCATATTTTCTACAGATGCGGAGGACTCGTTTATCATTCACATGAATTCCTTTGTGTCCATCTAATTCATCTCGGATTCTACGATATCCCATATCCGGATGTTCTTTATGTATCTTTTGAATTTCAATAGATAACGTTTCATTCTGCAATTCGTTATTGCTTTTCGGATGTTTTAGCCAGTGATAGTATGCAGAGCGTGTAATATTAAGATACTTACAAAGTTTATCTACTGGATATCCCTTGGCAGAAGATAATTCTTTGATTGCCTTATATGCGGCTAAACGGTGAACTAAAGTTAATGATCCCTCCTTTCCAGTTCTCTGACTTTTTTTAACAGATCATTTTCCATTTGTAAATCCAGATTTTTTCTTTCGAGTTCAGCGATTCTATCACGTAATTCTTCCTCAGGTGTACGACTTGGTAATGATCCGACTCGTCTACCACGGCGATCTTCCAGACCTTTACTTCCCATTTCTTCATATCGTTTTACCCAGTTATAAACCTGTTGATAGGAACATTGGTATTTCAGTGCCATTGCCCCATAATTCTTGTCGTTCGCAAGGCATTCTGTAACGATTTTTAATCTTTCATCAAAAGTCGTTGATTTTGCTTTTTTCATGCAAGCACCTCCAGTGGACGTTTTTAATATTCCACCAGAATTATACACCTGAATCCACTTCAAAAGTTGTGTCTGTGACCGGATTTCGTATTTTAAGCAAATATCATAAAGAGAGCCTATTCCATTAAGATAATCATTTACCGCAGATGTTTTTAGTGCTTTTGAGTAACTCTTGTTTTTAGGTTGATTAAGTAAACCTGCTGGTCCATTGCATTTGTATATAGAAATCCATTTTCTAATACTCGGACAAGCGACTCCAATTTTTTTACTTGCCTGATTCAATCCAATCTCTCCATCAAGATACTGCTCAACTATTTTTACCTTTACTATTGGATCTATTTTGCTTTTTCTGGACATGAAAATACCCCCATATAGGACTTTTATATTTCATTGTCCTATATGAGGGTAGCATATCATTATTCAGATCCTCTGCTCTTTTCTGTCCCAGAAAATGCCATAAAACCAGCAACAATATAACCATTGCCGCAATAAGAAAATCCATATTATAAGTCATATTTATCCTCCGCCGGTTTTTATTTATTTGAGTAAAGCATATCGTCTGCCTGCTGTTTCCAGTCACTGAGCGAAAGAAGACTACCATTCTTTTTTCTCAGATAACTATACCCGAACTTCAGCCGCACAGGCTGTCTGTTTCCACATTCTTCTTCCATCTCTTCTTTTATAAAATGCTCCCATTCTTCCGGTGTCTTTTGCGGATTTCTTACGATAATCGCAAACTCATCACCTTCAACACGAAAACTTACTGCCTGCTGTTCCAGAACACTCCTTTCTGCACTCTGGATGCTTCTTGCCGTTCGGATAACCGTTTCATCACCCATCTGTCTTCCAGACATATCATTAATCTTCTTCAGTTCTGCAATTTTCACAAACAACAATAATACATTTTCAAGTAAAATCGCACCCTCCTGGATCTCTTCAAGATACATCTCAAATGATTTCCGGTTTTTCATATCTGTCATCCGGTCTTCCAAGGACATTCTCCTATAAACCTCCTGTTCCAGGCAAAACTGAATGTTGTTGGATACTTTACAAAGCAATCCCCAAAACAAAACAGCAATATAAAGAAGAATGCCAAACTGGAAAATAGCTTCATACCAGTAAATGGATAATACCCAGTACAGTACCAGTGCGATTACACCGCTTATCCCTAATACACCAAATGCCTTTAGACAGAGATTTACTTCCTTCTCCTGCGTTTTCCGATACTCTTTCCACAAAAGAAGAATCATAGACACAACCCCCGTAAATAATAAGAGATGTGTGATAAATAACATGTCTATAAAAGGAATCCTAAACAGAAAATATAAGAATCCCTGTAAAACAGCATTTGCATAAAGAAGAAAAATCCAGACCTGCGGTATCCATCTTACACTTTCACTCACTGTATTTTGTACAAATAACAGCATGGGAACAGGCATCGTCATAAACGCATAAAAGGATATCAGTGTTCCTGCCGCGTTCTGACTTCCATACATCTGATAAATCCCTGAATCCAAAATGCACCACAGACTGCATAGAATCAAAAACAGTGCTACATTTAAAAATCTCTTTTCTACAATTTGCCTGTGTCTGGTATATAAAAAGACAATCACCGAGACGATACCGAGACCAGTCATTCCCAAAATCACCAGTATTGAAAAAATCGCTCCTAGCAGATGCTGCCTGATAACAGAGCAAAAATCTCCCACTATCGGTGTCTGCACATATAATTCGCTATTCTTTTTTCCTATATAGCTGATGGATAACACTTCCTGCCCGATTTCCTCCGGCAAAGAAATATCTGCCCAGATTTTTCCTTTCATCTGCCTGTTTTTTTCAAATCTGTTATCCTTATATTGATAGAGAAGCCGGTCTCCCATGCAGACTTCCAGCTGATCCTGAATTCCTCGGATCGACAAGATTTTTCCCTTATCAGCCTCTGATAACGCATCATTGTAAAGAACGATCTTCCCCTCTTCATCCGCCGTAACAAAGCATGGCAATTTGAGTTCCGTCTTTTTCCCATCCTTCAACTGATACCATCCATTACTAAAGGTGTACAACTCGCCCCTTTCCGACTCCGTACCCGGCTGATACAGTATTCTGACAAAAATAAGCAACAATGTCACAATGAGCAAAATACAGAATGCTTCAATTTTTTTCCATTTCTTTCCTTTTTTCATTCCCCTCATCTCCTATGCATTCTGCCGGAAGCTTTTCTACATAGAAAATGTAATTTCCTATGCAAAAAAGTCACCTGCGTTATACAGGTGACTAAAATTTAAGCCGAATAACTTTTTTCACTTACTCTATTAACCTATCCGCATCTTCTTATTGCAACCGGCTGACATAGCGTACTGCCTTAGTCCCTTTGGCTTTGCGTCACAGTTTTTCAACAGCTTTGCCCCTATAAACATAATTCAAGTATAGCATATTCAAGATGACGAAACAATATTTTAATTGTTATAATAATCTATAGTTTTACACATAAGCATAATGAGCAGGTATTGGAAATTCCGGATACTTTTTCAACTCTTTTTAAGTTTTTTCACATACCGCATTTTCTGTCTCTTATACACATCTCCGAGCCCACGAGA
>ENA-OZGU01000732-OZGU01000732.1-human-gut-metagenome-genome-assembly--contig:-NODE-732-length-22263-cov-10.427504_pt1 | contig 22263 bp, 16 predicted proteins | sample MGYA00244662_ERZ653670 | MGnify/ENA primary metagenome ERZ653670 (study PRJEB26926, sample SAMN06165224) | human gut metagenome | biome: ENVO:00009003; feature: ENVO:2100002; material: ENVO:00002003...
TACGAGATCGCTCAGTGTCTCGTGGGCTCGGAGATGTGTATAAGAGACAGCCCGTGATCATAACCGGTCGGATACCCGCTTCCCGACATTCGTCAATTGCTGCCTTTACCTCCGGACGCACCGGATCGATCATGCCGCACAGTCCCAAAAAGCAAAGCTCCTGCTCCAGCAGATCCGCATCCTCGCTTTCCGGCTTTTTCGTCCAGACTCTCTGTCCGCATGCCAGCACACGCAGTGCCCGATCTGCCATGGACTTATTTGCCTGCAGAACCTTTTTCCGATATTCTTCTGTCATGGGCAGAAGCTGTCCATCCTCCAGATAAAATGCACAACGGGTGAGAACCACATCCGGCGCCCCTTTTGTAAACTGAATGTAATCATCCTTGCGTTTATGGACTGTGGACATCATTTTCCGTCCGGAATCAAAAGGAGCCTCCATCACACGGGGCATACTCTGTTTTAAAAGATTCTTATCCTGCCCGATCCGGTTCGCCCAGACAACCAGGGCAGCCTCCGTCGGTTCTCCTGTCACACTGCCGTCTGCATCCAGCTCTGCGTCACTGCACAGTGCCATTGCTGCCGAAAGCTCCTGCTCCTTTACTCCGAAGGAATCTACAACTGTCATCTGATTCTGCGTCAGCGTTCCGGTCTTATCCGAGCAGATCACCTGAGCACAGCCAAGAGTTTCCACTGCAGTCAGCCGGCGGATGATCGCGTTTCGTTTTGACATGTTCGTTACACCGATGGAAAGTACCACTGTCACAACTGCCGCAAGTCCTTCCGGGATCGCCGCCACTGCAAGGGAAACCGCAATCATAAAGGAGTTCAGCGCAACCTCAAAATTCAGGCTGCCTGCCCGGATCATCTGAATTGCAAAAACCAGTACGCAGATTCCGATCACCAGCTTTGTCAACACCTTCGAAAGCTGTGTCAGTTTTCTCTGCAGCGGTGTCTGTCCTTCCTGTGCCTGAGACAGAGCATCCGCAATTTTTCCCATTTCCGTATCCATACCGGTGGCCGTCACGACTGCCACAGCACGTCCATATACGATCGTGCTTCCCATATAGACCATATTTTTACGGTCGCCCAGGGGCACATCCCGTTCCCCGTCTGCCAAAAAGATCTGATCGATCAGCTTCGTGACCGGCACGGATTCTCCTGTCAGTGCAGCTTCCTCTGCTTTCAGGCTTGCGCTTTCCAGAATCCTTGCATCCGCCGGAACCGCATCCCCTGCTTCCAGACAGATGATATCCCCCACCACAAGGTCTTTGCTCAAAATCGAGGACATTTTCCCGTCCCGCACAACCTTTGAGGTGGCCGCTGCCATGTCCTGCAGCGCTTCGATCGCCTTTTCCGCCTTGCTTTCCTGATACACACCCAGCACGGCATTGATCAGGACCACTGCCAGGATAATGATGACATCCGCAAAGCTGTCATTTTCCAGGACTGCAAGCACACCGCTGATGGCCGCTGCCGCCAGCAGGATCACGATCATCGGATCTGCCACCTGTTCCGCAAACCGGCGCAGCAGGGATTTTCCCTTCGCCGCTTTTAACTCATTTGCCCCGTTCTGCAAAAGCCGCTCTGCCGCTTCTTTTTCCGTCAGGCCGCTTTTTTGGCTGTTAAGCTCCTGCAGTACCTGTTGTGAGTCTTCACAATAATACTTCATTCTTTTTCCTCCCGATGGTGTTTTTGTACAATAGATCTCTCACTTCGTGATCGCTCTATTGTCTTGAATCACAAAAGACCCAAATACTGCTTTTCAAAAAGAAAACAGTATCTGAGTCTCGCAATTTAAAACAAGCCAGATCGGCATAGGATCGGGGTTGTTGACTTGTTACGCTGATGCAAAGGCGATCCGCCGGCTCTGTTCCATCCCGGCAGCTGCACTTGCTGCGCTCGCTACTCCCTCACAGGGAATTTTGTTTAGCAGTAAGGTTATCATATGCAAAGTCTTCTGTCAATATACATGCCGGTAAAGTTTTGGTGAAATTTTTGTCCTCTTTCGCTGCGGTTTGACCAAAAATCCTTGTTTTACAGCCGTTCCACCAATGCGCCGCCTGCGCGCAGCACCCCATTCTCATACCCTCTTGCAAACAGCACGCTGCCCTCTGTCTCCACATCGGTCTCTTTTCCGGATGCGTTCAACACAACCCGGAGCCTGCTGCCCTCTGCCCCGGTTTTGACATATTCCACCACCCGGTCAGAGCTGTTATTATTTTCAAATGTGATTTCCATGCTGCGGGCCGCAGGCTCTTTTCGAAGGGCAATCAGCTGCTTTACCTGCTCCGTAATCTCTGCATAGTTTCCCTGTTCGATCTGATCCCATGGCATACAGCGTCTGCAATCCGGGTCAGCGCCGCCCTCTATCGCGATTTCCGTTCCATAATAGATACAGGGACTTCCAGGCATTGTAAAGAGCATTGCAAGCTGCTGGAAAAAGAGATCCTGATTTCCACCTGTCTGATGGATCAGCCGATCTGTATCATGGGAATCCAGAAGGTTAAACAAAACCTCTGTCGTCTGACGCATATAGCGCACCAGATTTTCATGAATCGCCTCTTCCAGATCCGATTTCGTCTTTTCCGGCTGATACCAAAACTCCCGGATAGCTGCCGCAAAGGGATAGTTCATAACGGCGTCGAATTCGTCCCCGCCAAGCCACGGCATTGCGTCATGCCAGATTTCCCCCAGCAGATAAAAATCCGGTTTTAACTGCTTTGTCATCTGCCGCAGCTCACGGCAGAACAGATGGGAAATTTCGTTTGCAACATCTAACCGAAGTCCATCAATATCAAATGTCTCAATCCAATAACGAACGGTATCCAAAAAATAGTCCCGCACCTTTTTTTCACTCGTATTGAGCTTTGGCATCCGCTCCGCAAAGGCAAAGGAATAATAGCGTCCATCCCGGGTGCTGCCCTCCTGCTCCCGACAGGGCCAGCGATTGATCATAAACCAGTCATAATAGGGGGACTTGGGCCCCTTTTCCATCACATCCCGCCACGGTAAAAAGTTACTGCCGCAATGGTTGAATACACCGTCCAACATCACTCGGATGCCTCTGTCATGAGCCTCCTTAACGAGCAGTTTCATAGTCTCCTCATCTCCGAAGCCCGGATCGATTTTCCGGTAATCTGTCGTATCATATTTATGACTTGAGGGAGATTCAAACACCGGCGTCAGGTACAATCCGGTAATACCAAGCTCCTGTAAATAAGGAAGCTTTTGACGGATCCCATCCAGATCGCCGCCGTAAAAATCGAGATTATTTACAGTATGATATCCCCAGGGCTTTACCCAGTCCGGATCATTTTCTTTGTTGCCGTTGCAAAAGCGCTCTGGAAAAATCTGATACCAGACCGTCTCCCGCACCCACTTTGGCGTCACGTTGATATCCACCGAATTCATCCACGGGAACGTAAAGCACTGTCCCAGCTGTCCGTTTTTCACATCCTCCGGCGAATGAAAGCCATCCTCAAAATAAAAGACCCGTTCTGATCCTGCCTGCAGCTCGAAGAAATACCGGCACCGTTTATAGGGAGGCTGCACGGGAATTTCCCACCAGAGGTGCTGGGGCAGACGCATTTTTGTCACGATCTCCTCCCGACTGCCTTCCCAAGCCTCGTTTCCGCCCAGAATACCAGTAGAAAACGGGTCGCCATAATGAATCCAAACCTGTTCCACTTCTTCTCCGGTCTGCAGCCCTACCATCAAAATTTCCTCATTCAATGCATAGCAAAACTGCTGTGACGCTCTATGATAAACCGCTTCTAAATGAATCATGTTCAGACCTCCTTTTTCCAGGCTGCATCCTTTTGAACTGCAGCCGATCTCATTTCAATACATTTCCAGTCCATACTTTTCCTGCAACTGCAGTAAGGTGATGTCGTGTTGAATATGCTCCGACAAAATTTTCACCATCAGCCCATTGTTGCTGACCGTACCGCTCCAATTGGCAAATGCACCGCAGTCCGCTGTCAGCGTCATCTGCCTGTCTGTCACAAGCATCAGACGGGAGGGCTGATGTGCTGCCAGCATTCCTCCGTGGGTATAAAACTCCACATCCTCCCGGTTCAGTCCAAGATCATAAAAGGAAAACGCAACGATCCGCACGCCTTTTTTCTTTAGCCGATGGAAGGTCTCTGCAAAACAGGAAAGATCAAAATCCGCATTCAGATAAACCTCCTCCCGGGCATCCTCCAGAAGCTTCCCTGCCCTTGCCATCGCCGTTTCAAAGCCCCGGAATACGAAATGCACCTCCGGCTGCTTCGCCGTCTCATATTCTTCCAGCTGTTGCCTGGCGAGAGAAAGGTTTGCTGTCATTTCCGCCTGCATCCGCCCCAAAAGCACCTCCGGCTCCTGGGCGGTATACAGTGCTGTCTGATCCGGCACCAGCTCCACCATCCCCTTATCCAGCATGTGCTCCAGCGCATTGTAAATAGAAGGGCGTGCAATTGCGATTTTTTTTGCCAGCTGATAGGCAGACATGGGCTCAGAACCGATCAATGCCATATAAATCTGTGCTTCCAGCCTTGAAAAATTCAGATGTTCCAGGGTTTCCTGCAGCTTCATCGTTCGCTTTCCTTTCGTTGTATATTTTATGCAACTATATATAGCATAAACTTTTGCCCTATGCAAGTATTTTTTTTGATTTCCTCGAAAAGGAAGAACATCCGGTGCAGATTTTTCAATGAAACGGGATTGAAAAAAGAATCCTGCGAAGCAGGATTCTCCATCTTTCCCATTTTGTTGCATGGGCTGTATTTTTACAGGTATCTCATCTTTCTCACCGTCTGCACAAACTCTATATTGGTTTTCGTCTTTGCAAACAGATCCAGCACCTTATCCACAGCTTCATCGGATTTCATACCATTCAACGCGCGGCGCACCACGTTGATTGCTTCCATCTCCTCTGCACTCAGCAGCAGATCTTCTCTTCTCGTGCTGGTTTTGGGGATGTCGATGGCAGGGAAAATTCTGCGTTCAGACAGCTTTCGATCCAGCACAAGCTCCATATTACCGGTTCCTTTAAATTCCTCGTAAATGACATCGTCCATCCTGGATCCGGTGTCCACCAGTGCAGTGGCCAGAATCGTCAGGCTTCCGCCCTCGCGCATATTGCGGGCTGCACCAAAAAAGCGCTTCGGCATATGCAATGCCGCCGGGTCAATACCACCGGACAGGGTACGTCCGCTGGGCGGAACCACCAGGTTGTAGGCACGGGTCAGGCGGGTAATACTGTCTAACAGGATCATAACGTCTTGTTTATGCTCGACCAGACGCTTTGCACGCTCAATAACCATTTCGGAAACTCGTTTATGATGTTCCGGTAATTCGTCAAACGTGGAATAGATCACTTCAACATTCGGCCCTGCCACCGTCTCCTTCATGTCCGTTACCTCCTCCGGACGTTCATCGATCAGGAGAATGATCAGATGCAGGTTCGGATAATTTTTCTTTACCGACATGGCCACTTCTTTTAATAGGGTTGTCTTACCAGCCTTCGGCGGGGACACAATCATACCTCTCTGTCCTTTACCGATGGGGCTTAACAAATCCATGACCCGCATCGCCACCGGGCAGCCGAAGCGTTCCATTTTCAGTCTGCTGTTCGGAAAGATCGGCGTCATATCTTCAAAGTTGCTTCGTCTGGATGCTTCCTCTGTGGTATAGCCATTGATCGTTTTGACATAAAGCAGGGCGGAGAATTTTTCATTCTGTGTCCGCACTCTGGTATTTCCCTCTAAAATATCGCCTGTCCGCAAATTGAACCGACGAATCTGGCTGGGTGCCACGTAAATATCATTATCTCCCGGCATATAATTATCCGAGCGGATAAAGCCATAGCCCTCAGCCATGACCTCCAGGATACCCTTTACCGTAATGCCGCTGTCCAGCTCTGTCGGGAACTTGTCGTCCTCCGGACTCTGGATCGGTGCAGTTCCGCGATTATACGGACTGTTGTAGCGCTCATTATAACGAGGTGCAGGCGCGCTCACACGGTTCTGTGCCTCTTCTGCCACAGGCGCTGCAGCACGGGGCGCTGCAGCTGCAGTATTTTCCCGCGCACCATTGTTGTCGCGGCTTCCTGTCCGTCCATTATGATAAGAACCATTGCTGACGAAGCGCTTTCCTGTTCTCTGCTGCCGCCTTTCCTCCCGATCCCCTGCTCTGCTCTCCGGTTCTGCCCCACCATCATGAGAATCCTGCTTTTCCACTGCGCCCTTCTCCGGGGTATCCTTGCGCTCTGCCGCATCCCTCTTCGGAGCATCCTTGCGCTCTGCCGCGTCCTTCTCCGGGGCATCCTTGCGCTCTGCCGCGTCCCTCTTCGGAGCATCCTTGCGCTCTGCTGCGCTCTTTTCCGGGGTATCCTTACGCTCTGCCGGGCGGTTCTCCGGGACGCTGCGTTCTGTTTTTATTTCTGCGGTCTCCTGGGCATCCAACCTCAACATCGCATCAATGACATCCGCCTTTTTCATTGTAGAAAGTCCTTTTATCCCCCTTGCTTTTGCAATCTCCTTCAGATCATGCACTGCCAGAGATTCATATTTTTCTCTTATCATTTTTTCCTCTCATTTCTGCGCACGCTTTTTGCGCATGTCGAGTTTGTGTCAAGTGCGCGCAGACACAAATCCCGCGATTGAAAATTTTTATTTTTCAATCTTTACTCCTTTTACTGCCATCGTGATTCGTCCCTGATTTTCATACGGAATTCTACATGAAACGATCTTTTTGAAATGCGCCAGAACATCCCGATCCGGGAAACAGCGGTCTTTTGTCAGAAATCAAAAGTGCCTGTCATTTTAGTGAATTTTATTACACATCGGAGACACAAGTCAAACGTCTCCTTCTGTTTCGCTCATTGTACCACACTCAAAACAGAATAGGAAGATTTTTTCCTTGATTCACTCAAATAAATCAGATATGATGATATACAGAGAGCTACGAATGGCGCGTATGCCCCGACATCATCATTCCTTATTAAATAAAAAAGAAAGCAGGCAAATCAAATGACAAATCAGGAAAAAGCGCTGGAACTGCATGCGAAGCTGCAGGGAAAGCTTGAAACCGTTTCCAAAACACCCGTCCGCACCCGTGAAGACCTTGCACTTGTCTATACTCCCGGCGTTGCGGAGCCTTGTAAGGTCATTGCAAAAGACCCGGCTGCCGCTTACACCTATACGATGAAAGCAAACACTGTAGCTGTTGTTTCCGACGGTTCCGCCGTACTGGGACTCGGCAATATCGGTCCGAAGGCCGCTATGCCCGTTATGGAAGGCAAGGCTGTCTTATTTAAAGAATTCGGCGGTGTCAACGCAGTTCCCATCTGCCTGGATACTCAGGACACGGAAGAGATCATCAAAGCTGTTACCTGGCTTGCTCCCGCTTTTGGCGGCATCAATCTGGAAGATATCAGTGCACCCCGCTGCTTCGAAATCGAAGAGCGCTTAAAAGAGACTCTGGATATCCCTGTTTTCCACGATGACCAGCACGGAACTGCTATTGTTGTACTCGCCGGCATCATCAATGCCCTAAAGGTAGTCGGTAAGAAAAAGGAAGACTGCCGCGTTGTTGTAAACGGCGCAGGAAGTGCAGGAGTTGCCATCACCCGCCTGCTGATAACCTACGGCTTTTCCAATATCATTATGTGCGATAAATCCGGCATTCTCTGCGATGGCGCAGAGGGCTTAAACTGGATGCAGGAAAAGATGGTAAAACGCACCAATCTGGCTCACGAAACCGGTTCCCTTGCAGATGCTTTAAAGGGTGCTGATATTTTCGTCGGCGTTTCCGCTCCAGGTATTGTGACGGAAGAGATGGTGGCTTCCATGAATTCCGATGCTATCCTGTTTGCAATGGCTAACCCCGTTCCTGAGATCATGCCTGATCTCGCAAAAAAAGCAGGGGCACGCGTTGTCGGCACCGGACGCAGCGATTTCCCGAACCAGGTAAACAACGTTGTCGCATTCCCCGGTATCTTCCGCGGTGCTCTGGAAGGACATGCAAAACAGATCACCGATAAAATGAAGCTGGCTGCCGCTAATGCCATCGCAGCCCTCGTTTCTGACGAAGAATTAAACGAAAACAATATCATGCCAGAGGCATTCGATCCCAGAGTTGCGGACGTTGTTGCAGATGCAGTCAAGAAAAACATCCGCTGATCTCTGGCACCAGAAGCCCTACTATTCGCTGGACGCCTGGTGTAAAAATACATACGGACGGAAGCTTTACAAGGCTGCACTGGATATCGGCTGTACCTGTCCCAACCGGGATGGCACCCTCGATACAAGAGGCTGCATTTTCTGCTCTGCAGGCGGAAGCGGCGATTTTGCTGCTTCCCGGCAGCTTTCTGTAACAGATCAGTTAAATCAGGCCAAGGCACTTCTGTCCTCCAAATGGACACCGGAACCCGGCAAGCCGTCTCTGATCGCCTATTTTCAGGCATATACCAACACGTATGGCGATCCGGACAGACTGCTTTCCTGTTATGAAGAAGCACTTTCCTCCCCGGAGGTCGCAGGCATTTCCATTGCGACGCGCCCGGATTGTCTTTCCGATATCATTCTGGAGGGACTTGACCGCCTCCGGTTGCTGTATCCTGACCGGTTTATCTGGATCGAGCTTGGTCTGCAGTCCATTCATGACCACACTGCAGCAAGGATCCGCCGGGGATATCCGACCTCCGTATTTTATGATGCTGCAGCAAAGCTCCATGCCAGAAGGCTTCCCTTTATCGTCCATCTGATCCTCGGACTCCCCGGGGAAACCCGGCTCGACCTGCTGGAAAGCATCCGTGCCGTCAATCAGGTGCATCCCTTTGGTGTCAAGCTGCAGCTTCTCCATATTTTAAAGGGAACAGATCTTGCCCTGCTTTATGAAGCCGGAAAGCTTCCTGTACTGACACAGGAAGAATATCTCGATCTGCTGACAAGCTGTATCGCTGCACTTTCTCCGGATATCTGCCTCCACCGGGTCACCGGAGACGGTCCTCGCAAGCTCCTGATCGCGCCCCAGTGGAGTCTTTCAAAACGAAACGTCTTAAACGGGCTGCATGCCCTTATGAAACAACGAAATCTCAGACAAGGGGATAAGATTGAAAAATAAAATTTTTCAATCTCGAGATTTGCGTCTGCACACACTTGACACAAACTCGACATGCGCAAAAAACGTGCGCAGAAATGAGGATAATTATGAACCAGGAACCTCTTACACTCTATAAACTGATCGTTCTTTATCTGCTCAACAAGGTATCCTTCCCACTCACAATGGCGCAGGTCAGCGATCTCATTCTGGAAAAAGAATATACCAGCTATCTGACACTGCAGCAGGTTATCAATGAGCTGGCGCAGGCCGGGCTGATCACTGCCAAAACACTGGTCAACCGCACCCATCTGCAGATCACGGAGGAGGGCCGCAATACCCTTTCCTATTTTGAGAACCGCATCAGTGACGCGATCAAGACAGACATCGGCGAATATCTTAAAAAAAATGAACTGGAAATGCGCAACGAATCTTCGATCCAGAGCAACTATTATAAGGCTGTCAACGGGGAATTCGAAACAGAGCTGACTGCAGTGGATAAGGACGTCAACCTGGTGACCATCCGCCTTACGGTTCCTACAGAAGAGCTCGCAATTTCCATTTGCGAAAACTGGCAAAAAAATAACAGGGAGATTTATCAGTATCTGACAACCGCCCTGTTTTAAAGTATGTTATTGCAGCATCTCCCGGATCACACTGCCATCTGTTTTTCCGAGGTCTATCTCCAAAAGTGCTGCCAATGTCGCGCCCTCATCCCAGAGCGCGATATTTTTTTCTACCCTGGCACCAGCTCTTACACTGCATCCCGACATTGCAAAAAAGGTCTGATAGTCTGCCTCACCCGGCAGATACCCGTGGGTCCCCTTCATGCCATGTGCGCAGTCTTTTTCTGCTGCCGTCAGCTGTTCCCATTCGTCCAGAAAAAACCATCCTTCCTTTGCTTCCAGCATCAGAAAGCAGTTTTCGTCTGCGCCCATATTTGCTGCCTCTTCCCGGGTCAGAATCCTTTCGATTCCAAAATCCTCCCGTCTTTTCAGCGTCTCCAGCACTTTTCTTGTACGCTTTTGCACTTCTGCATCGTTTTCTACAGACGGATGCAGATAGATATAGCAGCTTCCGTCACAGTTTTTTGCATAGGCCTTCCAGCTTTTGATCCTGCCATTGCGGACCGTCAGCAAGCCGGCTTTCCACAGTGCATGATTGACGAAGGCAACCTTGTCCACATCCTTCTGATAATGATCCCCCAGAAGCACGACCGTCGTGCTCTCCATCTCTCCGGTTTCCTCCAGTGCCCTTACAATCTCGCCCAGACGCTTATCGTGGCGCTTAAGAGCTTCTTTTGCCTCCTTACTCTCCACGCCATAGAGATGTCTGTTCGCATCCACATCCGTCAGATGCAGCAAAAACAGCTGCGGATTGTATTTGTAGATCGTATCCAGCGCGCAGGCCTGAATAAAATTGTCCAGCTGAGGCTGTGCGATCCCGTTTCGCAACTGTCCGAAGCGTTTGTTCAGATCCAGCTGATAAAACAACGGACCGTTCGTCGCATTCATCAGGATCTGATTTTGCCATTTGCGTGTCACCATAATCTCCGGCACATAGTAGTCCATCCTGCTGCCTGCCGCAACAGGCCACAAAAGCCCGGCCGTCGTCATTCCCTTTTTCTTCGCTTCGTCATAAAGCGTCGTGCTGCGGATCCATTTGCGATGATAAAGCCAGTCCGGATCCTTCCGGTTGGGCTGGATTTTTGTGTTGTTCACAATCCCGTGATTTTTCGGCATCCGCCCTGTCACAATGGATGTATGGGCCGGATAGGTCAGGGACGGACACACACTGTTTACATGGCTGCACAGCGCCGCCTGTTCAAAAAAACGCTGAAAATTCGGCAGGGTCTGTAAATATTCCAGGTCCTTTGCTCCGACCGCATCAAAGGACACGATCATGACCCGCTTTGGTATCTGTTTCATTGCTCTTCTCCATCCTGCGGCTTTTGCTCTGTCTTAGCCGCTTCCCTGCGTATCCGCTGCATGTGCTCTTTGATTTTTACTTCATATCCCATCCCACCGGGCTGATAAAACTCTCTTCCGGACAGCTCATAAGGTAAATACTGCTGTCTGACATAGTGGTTTGGATAATCGTGTGCATATTTATAATCTTTTCCGTGTCCCAATTTTGCTGCTCCTTTATAATGGGCATCCTGCAAATGCACCGGAATCGCCAGATTTCCGGTTTCTTCCACCGTCTTCATTGCAGACGCAATGGCGTTGACCGCTGCGTTGCTTTTCGGCGCGCATGCAATGTAGGCCGCCGCCTGTGCCAGAATAATCTGTGCCTCCGGCATGCCCACCCGCTCTGCTGCCAGGGATGCAGAAACCGCTACCTGCAGCGCTGTCGGATCTGCATTGCCAACATCCTCCGACGCACAGATCATCATCCTGCGGGCGATAAATGTCACGCTTTCCCCAGCATACAGCATCCGCGCCAGATAATAAACCGCCGCATCCGGATCGGAGCCCCGCATACTCTTGATAAATGCCGAAATCGTATCGTAATGATTATCACCTGTTTTGTCGTATTTTACTGCACGTTTTTGAATACATTCCTGGGCAACCTCCAGGGTCAGATGGATTTTTCCATCCTCTGAGCGCTGTGTCGTCATTACGCCAAGCTCTACTGCATTCAATGCCGCACGTGCATCTCCGCCTGCAATATCCGCCAGAAACTCCAGCGCATCCGGCTCTATCTGTGCCTGATAGGCACCCATTCCTCTCTGATCATAGACTGCCCGTCGGATCAGTTCTTCGATATCTTCCTTTGAAAGCGGCTTGAGCTCAAAAATAACCGAACGGGACAGCAGCGCTCCGTTTACCTCAAAATACGGATTTTCCGTCGTCGCACCGATCAGAATCAGGGTTCCATCCTCCACAAAGGGAAGCAGATAGTCCTGCTGACTCTTGTTGAACCGATGGATCTCATCAATGAACAGGATCGTCTTTTTTCCAAACATTCCACGGTTGTCCTTTGCCTTTGCGACAACCTCTTCCATATCCTTTTTGCCTGCCACAGTCGCATTGATCTGCATAAACTCCGCGCTGGTCGTATTCGCGATCACCCTCGCAAGAGTCGTTTTGCCCGTTCCGGGCGGTCCGTAAAAAATGATGGAGGAAAGCTTGTCCGCCTGAATCGCACGGTACAAAAGCTTGTCCTTTCCGATAATGTGCTGCTGCCCGACTACCTCATCCAGCGTCCGGGGCCGCAGCCTTGCCGCCAGCGGCGCTTCCTTTTCCTGATTGGTCTGTCTCATATAATCGAAAAGATCCATGCTCCCTTACTGCACCTCCACTTTCATGTTCGGCCACACCTTCTCAATCCGCTCGTCAGGGTAATTCACATCAAAGAAGGTATCAATCACGCTCTTCTTTTCCGCCCGCACAGTTCCTGTGGCATTTTCCGTGCCTACGACAGTCTCTGCGTCCGCGACGTTTTCCTCATTCGCGGCGTGTTCTACGCCTGCGGCATTCCCTGCGTCCGCACTGCTCTCCTGCACCGCCGCGCTATCCTGCCGTTCCACATAGCGTACCATGGCGCCTGCTGAAATCACCGCATCGCAGCTCATCAGCACGATAACTGCCCAGGTCGCAATTTTTGCTCCAAGGGGCGGCAGCTTTTCGATCCATCCACTGATCGTCGGATAACAAATTTTTACCCAGACAACGGATAACAGTCCCCAGAAAATGCAATACAGCAGGTTGGTTCTCCCGCCGATATTAAAGGGCATGTCACTGTAATCCCAGAATGTAGTCCCGAGAAAAATCTCTGTAAATACGCTGCACAGATATTCATATACGCCGCCCAGCACACTGCCCGCCAGGAAAATATAACGATCCTCTTTTCCGGCAAGCCGCTGCAATACAACTGTCAGAATGACCGCACCGAAGCCCCAGACAATACTGAAGGTGCCGTAAATTACGCTGGACCGGCTCATCCATACGCCTCCCGTCACCCTGCAGAACAGCGTTTCGATCAGATCTCCGAGAAATGCACAGATCATAAATACCCAGATCAGCTTATCCACACAGACGCCTCTTGCAAAGACATATCGTTCTGCCCGATCTGCCTCCTCCAGAGCTTCCATCTCCGGGTAGGCACGGTTTAACCGCTTCCAGACTGCATGATAGATCTTGCCTCCAAGCTTTTGCTTGACTTCCTTTTGTTCCTGCAGAAGTCTTCCCTGGGTTTCCTTCAGCTCTGTCAGGCTCCTGCTTTTCCTGACTGCAATCAGAATCGACACCAGGTCGGCAGCCATCAGCCCAAAGCCGACTATGTCTATGATCCGCAGCACAATTGTCGGAATCATCGAAAACAGGATAAAGACCGGAGGATGCAAAAGCAGCACCGCCGTCATCACAACTGCCGCCTTGATCAGCGAAAGGAGCACACTCTTTTTCTTTCCGCCAAACAGTGTCACATCCTCGTAATTCCACAAATGCTTTTTCCAGATTTTGGCTGCGATCCCTCCGGAAAAATATTCCACAACGGACACGACCATCCAAGTGGTCAGAAACTGCAGCAGCCATTTTGTCCCCTGCTCCGGCAGCAAAAGGATCAGAATATCCATCATTATGCCGTATTCCGGACAAAGGGGCAGACTGAAAAATCCGCGGTTGCAAAATCTTCTTTCTTTTACTGCAAAAAAGGCAACCTCCAGTGCCCATCCGATAAAGCTGTACAGCAGCAGATACACTGCCAGCTCTGTGTAGGTATATTGCATTCTTTCCACTCATTTCTGCGCACGCTTTTTTCGCATGTCGAGTTTGTGTCAAGTGCGCGCAGACACAAATCTCGTGATTGAAACATTTTTTTCAATCTGTGTAACTGTTCAGTACCCTCACAGTTACACGCAAAAATCCATTCCAAATCGGCTATGCCGATAGGATTTTTGCCTTCTAGCCTAAGTCTTCTTACGGTCAGCGCAGTAAATGCGCAGACCTACTGAACAGTTACCAATCTGTTTCCTTTCGTTCTAAACCTGACCATGGATTACGAAGTAGGATTGTTGGAGTGCGCAGCACGGAACAATCCGCAGGCATCAAGGTCGGTGCAAAAGCTTCCACATTTGATTATAACAACTATTTTCCCTGCTGTACATGTTGGATTTCATCCAACTGTTCGATTTTATCCAACTATTGGATTTCAGGATACCAGCATTATTTCTTCCACTGTCACAAAGACATAGCCTTGGCTTTGCAGCTCATCCACAATAAAAAGTGCCGCCTCAATACTGGAAGCATATTCATCATGCAGCAGGATAATCGCATTTTCCCGCGCTTTGGACAAGATTCGCTTTTCCACATTGGTGCTGCTTTGACTGCACCAATCCAGGGGATCGATCGTCCACAGCACCGGGAACATATTCAGCTCCTGTTCGAAGCCTTTGTCCCAGCTTCCATAGGGCGGACGGACAAAAATGGTTTCCGCTCCTGTTATCTCCTTCAATACCTCATTCGTGGAAATCAGCTCCTGTCGAAAGGCTTCCCGGTTATTGCTTGTCAGCTGAATATGACTATAGGTGTGGTTGCCGATCAGATGTCCCTCCTTCTGCATACGCAAAATCAGCTCCGGATATTTTTCTGCATTCTCCCCTGTAACAAAAAAACTGGCTTTTGCGCCTCGCTCTGCCAGGCCGTCCAAAAGTATTTTCGTATAGACCGGATGCGGGCCGTCATCAAAGGTAAGGGCGATCTTTTTGGGCTCTACTGCATCGGATACGCCGCCAGAAGTCTGTATTGCTGCCTTTTCCTTCCCGTTTTTTTCCTCCCCTGTCAGCTGCCCTCCCGCAGCAGTTCCAAAAAGCAGCAATCCAACCAGAAAAAGTCCCAGTTGAATTGCTGCCCTTTCATTTCGTTTCTCTTTTTTATGTTCCAGATGTTCCATGGAAAACCGCCTTTTCCGGTTCCTTCTTTTTAATCTATGCAGCAGAAGCCCTCTATCATTCGGAAAGGACGGCGCAGCAGCGCCAAAACCTTATCTGTCTGCAGAAGAGCTGCCGGATTTTGACGGTTCTCGTCCCCGGACTCAGCTCTGAAATTCCAGCTGCCGAAAGCTGTGCCTGAAATAGAGCATCTCCGCCACAGATGTAATCGCCCAGGAGAAAAAGTAGAGAGAGTACAGCGCCGGAATCGTATGAATCCATACAAAAATGGTATACACCCAGATCACCCGGAACACACAGGAGCCTAAAATAACGATGACCATCGGCACAATGCTCTTTCCGATTCCTCGGGAGGCTGCGATGCTGCAGTCCATAAACGCACTGATCATATAAGAAAATCCCATGATCTTCACACGCTGCATTCCGGCATCGATTACAGCAGGCTCCGTCGCAAACAGCGACAGAAACTGTCGTCCGAAAATCAGCAGAAGTCCGCCAAAGATCGCACCTGCCGCAAAGGAATAGGTCAGCCCGACGAGATAGCTCTTTTTCATCCGTTCCCGGTTGCCAGCGCCCCAGTTCTGTCCGATAAAGCTGGAACAGCCGGTATAAAACGCTGCCATAATATTAAAAATCAGCGTGTCCGCATTCGCTGCAGCTGCATTTCCGGACACCATCACCGCATCAAAGGAATTGACGCCGGACTGCACAAAAAGGTTCGCGATAGCAAAGATGGCGTTCTGGATACCGGTGGGTATGCCAAGCACCAGGATCGCTTTTCCGCAGGCCGGATCCAGTCTGAGCTTCGAAGGGTGCAGCCCACAATCGTCCGTCCGTCGCAGCAGATGAATCACGATCAGAAGTGCAGATAAATACTGTCCGATCACACTGGCGATGGCCACGCCCTCTGCTGCCATATGGCACACGATAACAAAAAACAGATTTAAAATAACGTTTACAATTCCTGCAATGGACAGATATACCAGCGGACGCTTCGTATCTCCGGTGGCGCTCAGAATACCGTTGCCGCAGTTATACAGTGCCATACCCGGCATGCCCAGTGCATAAATTTTCAGATACAAAACAGCACTGTCCATCAGCTCTTCTTTGGTATGCAGAATTCCAAGCAGTCCCTCTGCAAAGAAAAAACAGGCTGCACCCACAAGCAGACCGACGATCAGACAGATCACAAAGGCGGAATGCACGGTTTTGATCACAGATTCCCTGCGCCTTGCACCCAGCTCATGCGCCATCCGCACATTAACACCGCAGCCCATTCCGATCAGGAAGCCGGTAAACAGCGTGACCAGAAGCGTTGTCGAACCAACTGCCCCCAGTGCCCGGTAATCCGAAAATCGCCCTACCACCGCTACGTCACTCATATTAAACAACACTTCCAGCACCTGGGAAAATACCAGCGGGCAGCTCAGGAAAAACAGGTTCTTCCAGATCGAACCTGTTGTCATTTCTATTGCTTTTGTTCTCTTTTCTCTCTCCATTCCCCTGTAAAAGCCTTTCTATCCACAGAATCTGCATCAATATGCGCTTTTTCAGGTCGTTTTTCGACCCGTATCTATCACAATACTCGCAGGAGTTGATTTTGTAAAGAAAAAAAGCACCCGGCAGGAGAAACCTCCTCCCGCCGAGTGCTTCTACAGTCTGCAGCTTTAAACGCTATGCTGCTTTTTCTTTGCGACCAGCTCGCCGTTTTCCACTGCGATCAGGATCGTGTCACCCATCTGTACCTGATCTGCCAGGATCAGCTTTGCAGACAGCGTTTCCACATATTTCTGGATATAACGCTTCAACGGACGCGCGCCATAAATCGGATCATATGCGTTGTCTACAATGAACTGCTCCGCAGCCGGGCTGAGTTCGATCGAAAGCTGCTTATCTTCCAGACGATGATTCAAGTCTGCGACAATCAGATTGATAATACCGCTGATGTTATCCTTCGTCAGAGGCTTGAACAGGATGATCTCATCCAGACGGTTCAGAAACTCCGGACGGAAGTGACCGCGCAGATCCTTCGTTACCAGCTCTTCTGCTTCCGGCTTAATCGTGCCGTCCGCATCGATGCCATCCAGCAGATAGTTCGCGCCGATATTCGAGGTCATGATCAGAATCGTGTTCTTAAAGTCCACGGTCCTGCCCTGGGAATCCGTAATCCGGCCGTCATCCAGCACCTGCAGCAAAACATTGAAGACATCCGGATGTGCCTTTTCAATTTCATCGAACAGGACAACTGAGTAGGGCTTTCTGCGGACTGCTTCTGTCAGCTGACCGCCTTCTTCATAGCCAACGTATCCGGGAGGCGCTCCGATCAGACGGGACACAGAGTATTTCTCCATGTACTCACTCATATCGATCCGGACCATGTTGTTCTCGTCATCAAACAGGGACGCCGCAAGCGCTTTTGCAAGCTCCGTCTTACCGACACCGGTAGGTCCGAGGAACAGGAACGAACCGATGGGCTTGGTCGGATCCTTGATACCCGCTTTGGAACGGATAATGGCATCCGTCACCTTCGTTACCGCTTCATCCTGACCGATGACTCTCTTATGCAATTCGTCATCCAGATGCAGCGTCTTATTCCGCTCACTTTCTGTCAGCTTTGCAACCGGAATACCTGTCCACCGGGAAATAATCCGGGCGATTTCTTCATCGGTTACCGCTTCGTGAACCAGGGAAAGGTCTTCCTTCTTTACTTTTTCTTCTTCCTGCTCCAGCTGTTTTTTCAAATCCGGCAGTTTGCCATAGGAAAGCTCTGCAGCTTTCTCCAAGTCGCCTTCGCGCTGTGCAATCTGAATTTCATTGTTGACCGCTTCGATCTCTTCTCTTAACTTGGAAAGGTTCTCTACGCTCTTCTTCTCGTTATCCCACTGCGCTTTGCGATTGTTGTACTCGGACTTTAACTCCGCAAGCTCCTTCTGAAGTGCTTCCAGACGCTCCTTGCTCAGGGTGTCGTCTTCTTTTTTCAGCGCAGCCTCCTCAATTTCCATCTGCATGACCTTACGGCGCAGCTCGTCCAGCTCCGCAGGCATGGAGTCCATCTCGGTCTTGATCAGTGCGCACGCTTCATCCACCAGGTCGATCGCTTTATCCGGCAAAAACCGGTCAGAAATATAACGGTTGGACAAAACGGCGGCACTTACCAATGCATTATCCAGAATCTTTACGCCGTGATACACCTCATAACGATCCTTTAAGCCACGCAGAATGGAAATGGTATCCTCAACGGTAGGCTCATCCACCTGCACCGGCTGGAAACGACGTTCCAGAGCAGCATCCTTTTCAATATATTTGCGGTATTCATCCAGTGTCGTTGCACCGATACAATGCAGCTCGCCTCTCGCCAACATAGGCTTCAACATGTTGCCGGCATCCAGTGCACCGTCTGTTTTACCCGCACCGACGATGGTATGCAGCTCATCAATAAACAGAATGATCTGTCCTTCGCTCTTCTTCACATCCTCCAGCACTGCCTTCAGACGCTCTTCAAATTCGCCCCGATACTTGGCACCTGCTACCAGTGCACCCATATCCAGTGCGAAGATCTTTTTATCCTTCAGCCCCTGGGGTACGTCGCCCCGCACGATTCTCTGTGCCAGTCCTTCGACAACGGCGGTCTTGCCGACGCCGGGTTCACCGATCAGAACCGGGTTGTTCTTCGTTTTTCTGGAAAGAATCCGAACCACGTTACGAATTTCATTATCCCTGCCGATGACCGGATCGAGCTTCTGGGCTCTCGCCTTTTCTACCAGATCCTGTCCGTACTTCTCCAATGTATCATAAGTAGCCTCCGGATTGTCCGAAACGACCCTCTGATTGCCGCGCACCGTGGACAATGCCTGTAAAAAACGCTCCCGCGTGATGCCGTACTCGGTAAAGATCTGCTTGATCTCCTTATTCGGATACTGCAGCATGGACAAAAACAGATGCTCTACAGAAACATATTCATCTCCCATCTGTTTTGCTTCATCCTCGGCATGGATCAGCACCTGATTTAAGTCCTTGCCGATATAAACCTGACCGCCCTGCACCTTTACGCGCTTTGCCAGCGCCTGTTTGCTGCGGTCCACAAAATGCTCCTTCTGGATTTCCATCTTCTCGATCAGCTTTAAGATCAGGCTGTCTTCGATGGTCAGAAGGCTGTATAAAAGATGTTCTTCTTCGATCTCCTGATTGCCGTATTCATAGGCAAGCTTTTCACAGTTCTGCACTGCTTCTACGGATTTCTGGGTAAATTTGGAAATGTTCATACACAGCTCCCTCCTTACTCAATCTATCATGCCTTCGCCATTCGGCTCCTCTATTGGAACCTTCCGGCCGCTGTTGTTTGTTCTAGTGAAGCTATAACACTTCATCTGAATCCTACTATAACACCAGCTATTAGCCACGTCAAGAGGTGAGTGCTAATTTTTTTGTGAAGATTGTGTGAATGTGTGAACTCTACAAGTCATGCTCCTGCCTGCATGCAGATTGCCAGCAGCTTCTGAATTTCCTCTCTGGTTGGCATTACACGCAGTGCCCCTATTTTTTCACGCACCATCTGTACTGCAAAGGGGATTCCCGTTTTAGGAATCCCCCTATCATTATCCATGCGTTTTCCAACTCCATGTAAGTTTTATCATGTGTTTTCTAAACCAGATCGTATTTCACCACATCGATTTTAGCTGCACCTTCCGCAAAGAATGAAATTCCTTTTGCCTCCTGCTCTGTAAATATGACAACCGACATAACCTGCTCGCCATCATTAATAAATACAAGTATCATTATAATTCAGGAGATATAGGAAAAATATTTTTTTTCTGCCCTTATCTATCACTATTCTGCCATTTTCTCCGATATTCTATAGGTGAACAATGTGCGTATTCCCGAAAAACCTTTCCAAAATAACTGCTGCTCCCCAAACCGCACTCATGACTGATAACGGTAACAGCTTCCTGTCCCTTTGCCAACATCTGACAGGCAGCTTGCAAACGGTAAGCCGTTATATACTCTACGGGTGTCATATGCAGATAGTCATGAAATACTCTATAACACTCCCTTTCGCTTAGATATGCTGCCTCAGCAAGGGCCGGAATAGATATTTTCTCCCTGTAATGTTCATGAATGTATATCATCATCAGCTTTATCTTATCATTGCTTTTGTTATATTCCCCTTTCTTTTCACGCATAGGGAGGGATAGTTCAAAAAGCAGGAGCCATATTTCCGTTAGGGCTTCCCGCAGTTTTATTTCATATCCAAAATCATCACTGGATAAACGAAATGAGTCAGCAAGCAGTTTCAAAATCCTTTCTTCTTCTGCATTGCCCGGAAAAAGCGGGATTACCTCAATCTGCGGGGCTGTTATGACAGGCGCAATATATTTTTGTTCAATCCTGCTTCCCTGTTCTCCGGCAAGTAAGGAAACATCGAAAATATGAAGTAGCTGTATATTCTTTTCTCTCTGCGATATTGCTTTTGTCATATGGAGTACATTGGGATTTATCATGCCGCCGCTTCCAGCCGGAAACAATATTTTTCCTCCTGGCGTATCATATTCAATGCTGCCGCTTTCCATATAAAAAAGTTCCACTGTCCTGTGCCAGTGCCACGGTACATAACCCCCTATATACTTGTCAAGTTCTGCCCTCGAAGCGATATAGGGAAAATCTTTTTCAAAATCTGGAAGCAATTCTTCCTTGCTTCCGGTATAAAATTCTATGCTATGAATATTTCTCATGTCTGTTCACCTGCACATCTGGGATTTTATATCTGCATCCACCCTGAAAAGGCTTCTTCTTTTGATCAACTGTACCAGTCCAATCCCTGCGAAACTAAGGCATATTACGACAGGCACCAGCCCCATCCAATCGGTAATCGTGTATCTTCTGATTATCTATCCTTGCAACTTCTATTGTTTCGGACACTCCGCCTGCATTGTAAAGATATGTTCTATTTTAGTACATAATACACAGCTAAGTATGCTAATACTGTTCCCAAAAATGGAAATACTGTTCCTGGGAATCCTTTAAAGTTGTCTCTTATTGAAAGCTTCTTTATAACAACGGACTGTATGATAATTCCCACCAAAATCATAAATGCGCAAAATACGTATGCTTGAATAGATTCGCTTAATGAATGGATTCCCGAAATCCACATGGCATAATAGAGATAATCCCCAAAACCACAGGTTGGAATCAGCACATCATTCTTTTCTATTCCATATACAAACAGCCTTGCTGCTACACTTTTATTTGCTATAGCCTTTGCATTTACTGTCCGCTTACCTATCCGGGTAAAGCTGACAATATCCATTACAGTAACTATTGCCGCAATTGAAATTGTACTTTCCAGTTCCAATTGCTTTCCAAACCAGCTTCCAAGAAACAAAACAGACCATACTTGTATCATGAATGTTCTTTCACATACTGCAGAAATTCCGGTGTCTTTGACCAGTACTTTACACCCCAATTTTCAAAATTCCATTCTTCCATGTAATCGTTGCACTCAAAATCGACATAATATATTTCTTCGTTATGTACAACAAAATTCGTTGGAAAATAATCGATATTTGTATTGGCAGCATATAACAGTGTACACATCCTATGCAATTGTTCGATATAGTCATCCTTCATCTTATCTTCCAAAACCAACTGATAGATCGTGTCACCGTCAATAAAATCCTTCAAAATGCGTTCATTTTCCACATCTGTTTCTAGCATGGCCGGCATTTTTATTCCGATTTCTTTCAATTTCTTGTAATCCCTGATTTCTGCCTCAAGCTTGTTTCCGAACTGATAATAATCACAAGGTTCATGATGAATCTGCTTTAAAACATACCTGTTGTTTCCAGACTCTGCCAAATAAGAATATCCACCTTTCCCCTTTCCCAGCAATTTAATTATTGTATAGCTTTTCCCGTTTACGGTCATTTCTTTATTCATATGTTCCCCTCATTTCTGCGCACGTTTTTTGCGTATATTTTGATATTCTGCTTCCATATTACAATAGAAATATGGTTTTCACAAAGGTTAAACGTGTAACCCGTCACAAAAATCGAACTCAAATTTTGTAATCGGTTATGCGTTTAACCTTTGTAAATTCCACATTTATAAGGTACCATATAGTCATAATGTGACCTGCCACGATATGCAAATATCGGAGCGGATTGTGAGAGTGCACAGCACGGAACAATCCGCAGGCATCAAGGTCGGGGCTTTTGCCCCGACCTCATAATGTCAAAGAAGAAGGAATGAAAATGGCACAGAACAGGATTCGAATCGTAGATGTTGCAGAT
>ENA-OZGU01000759-OZGU01000759.1-human-gut-metagenome-genome-assembly--contig:-NODE-759-length-21699-cov-16.075587_pt1 | contig 21699 bp, 19 predicted proteins | sample MGYA00244662_ERZ653670 | MGnify/ENA primary metagenome ERZ653670 (study PRJEB26926, sample SAMN06165224) | human gut metagenome | biome: ENVO:00009003; feature: ENVO:2100002; material: ENVO:00002003...
TCGACTAGTCGTCGGCAGCGTCAGATGTGTATAAGAGACAGTACTACCACTTTATAATTATGATCTTCATAAATTCCTTCATCAAATAATTGATAAAATGCACTATGGAATATAGATAAAGCTTTATCAAACTCATCAAACAACAATACATTAGTTTCTCTAGCCAAAAGATCTTGCGCAAAGCTTTTTTCGTTATATCTTCCACCAAAAATATAATTGGCCGACTCATTATTCTGATACATAGAAAATTGTTTTCTTAATAATTTTCCACCCATCAATTCTGCCATATATTGTGCGGATTCTGTCTTTCCAAGTCCTGAATCTCCATATAACAATATTACAACCGGCTTGCTTTGTTTACCATCTACCAGAGGATATATTGCTTGAAGCAATTTCTTTTTTGCTCTTTCCTGTCCAATTATCCTTTCACTATATTGGCTATTAAATGTTTGTATCATTTCTTTTGAAACTTCCAAATATGGCTGTTGCGTTTCATGAATAATACTTTTATTAAATGTTCGGTATATCTGTTCTCGAATACTTTTCGGTGGATTTTGAATGTACATATTTGTTATGGACATTTGGAAAATAAAATTTATAAAGTTTATAATTACATGTTCCTGAACACTACAGTACTCATCTGCATGAATAACAAAATCCTGAACTCTCGGTTTCTTCTTTTTCTTAGGCTTTGGTTCTGGCTGCCCTGGAATGTTAACAAACACATCCATTTTTTTATTACCATCATCAAGTTTCGCTGCCATTTCACTAAGATTTCTTGCACTTTTCGGAACAATCTTTTCAAAGGCAGAATCAGATCCTACAAAAATTTCAATCTTCTTCACGTACTACACCTGCCAATACTATATCATAAACATCTAATTCTTTTTCTTCTTCAGCAGCAGACTTTTCTCCCTCTACAATTTCTTCTGCTGTAGTCTTGTCTTCTGCTGGTTGAAAATCAAACTCTTTATCAATCGATAAATGATTTTCTCCACAAGTTCCAACCTTTATTCCGAAATATGTCAGCTTCATTTTGCTTAAATCGACAAGATTATAATTGTTTTTAAATGCTTGAAGGTTAAATCTCAATACGCTTTTCCGCTCTATCTCTGTTTTTAAAAGCATGTCATAATAACCCCGTTCACCTAATATTGCCTCATTTAATTTTTCCATATCTATTGGCATTTCTTCTTTAGGCACAATTGTCAAATATGAACTGAGCATTTTATATAATGTCACAGAATTTTCTGGTGCATAAACACCACTATTCTCGAATTTTTTTACGTGTTCATCTTTCGATGCTGCCTGTATATAATCTGTAAGCAACGTATTTTTTATTGTTTTGTCAAAAGCACTGGTCAGTTCAGCGGAAGCACTGGCATCAACTTTTCCCTGAAATGTTGCTTTAATATAATTCAAAATATTAAAGCCACTTTTTGCCTGAGCTTCAATTTCAGCAACTATTTTAGCTATTTTTTCTTTATTTTCCTGTGTTGACCAATCAAGTCGTCCTCCATTTGTAACATCAACATAATCCTGTGCAGCAGCTTCATCAAAATATACTATTTTTAGAAACTCTATTTTCTCAGTGTTTTTATTTTTCAACTTTTCTGCTCCTTACTATTTCTGTTCCTCACACAATTTCTGATATCTTTTCATAAGTTCTGCAACACATGCAGCTTCGCTTTTATAGGCTTCACTGCCTTTTGTAAATCCGTATGCCTGCATGACTGCCATATCATTTTGCTGATGTGCCTTTCTCAGTTCTGGAGGCATCGTTAATTCATCATACAGCGTTGCAAGACTGCTATTTGGATACAATGCTCTTGCATCAAGTATTGCTTGAGCAGTCTTCTCTATTTTTTCCTTTTGCTGCTCTGTTGGCTCTGGCCAAGGGAAATTATTGTATACAACATCTTTTGAATAACTATAGTCACTTTTTAATCGCATACATGTTACTCGCATCCAAGCCATGTGAATATTTGAAATTATAATTCCAAAGTCATACAGTGAAGCATCAGGGATTACCTGAACCCTATCGGTTACAATTGTTCCAGCTTTAATGAATCCCATAGGAACATAACGTCTTGCTTGTGAAGATACTCTCGGCACAATGATAAAATCTTTATCAACTGGCTGCGTTCTCTGTGCAAAAAGTGTTGGTGTAGCTGCAAATTTTCTTATTCCAGCCGCAACGCTATTTTCTCTCGCCTCTTTACATTTCTTTATTCTTTCCATAATCATTGGACACTTTTTCAAGTCTTCTGGATCTGCTCCAACAAGCCATAAACACCATCTTTTATTCCCTTTGATATATTCTGATGCTCCCAAAAGAGGATGGATATATTTCTTTGCATTCGGATCTTTTTTAATAAATTCATTTAAGTCCTCATCTTCAATAATCAAATTTCCTCCATCTGCTGGTTTATTACCATATATCATTTTAGGAATATCACACAAGGGTTTATTCCGGCTACGTACTAATATATTATCTCCATCCATCAGATAACGATTGATATTTTCAGCCACTGTAGTTCTTCCATTATCGTACAAATATTTATTCGAACGTGAGAATTTCGCAAATCCAATGATCACACAATGTACATGAGCTTTTACACTGGCTTCACTATCCCATACAAACGTTCTATATGCAAAGTTAATAATATCATCCTGCATAAAGTCCCAAAATCTGGATACCGTTTCACCTTGAACAATTGAATTTGTTGATACAAAAGCAACTTCTATTTTTGTTCCCCGAATATAATCTGACGCTTTTTTATACCAGGCACAAACAAAATCAAGATTCTTTACCCCTGGAAAAATATTTTGCATATCTTGTTTCTGCTCAGCTGTCATAAAAGTAAATCCATGAAATGGTGGATTCCCCATAATATACGACACCTGATTTTTGGGTACAACACTCTCCCAATCAATCTGTAAAGAATTGCCTTCCACAATAAACGCATTAGTTGTCAATGGCAGAAAATATAAATTCATGTGAACGATGTCTTCTGTCTCTTTCATCATCTGAGATTCTGCAATCCACAAAGCTGTCTTTGCAACTGTGACAGCAAAATCATTGATTTCGATTCCATAAAACTGATCAATGGAAACATGAATCGGGGAAGATTCATCAAAGCCAAAAGTAATCTGTCCTCTTTGCAATTCTTTTATGACTTCATTCTCCAATCGACGGATACTAATATATGTCTCTGTAAGGAAATTTCCACTACCAGATGCCGGATCAAGCCACCGGAGATTTGACAGCTTCGTTTGGAAGTCTCTCAACTTTTTATCTTTTGTTCTCTGAACGGTTATTTGCTGAATTTCTTTCAGCTCATTTTTCAAATCGTCCAAGAACAGCGGATCAATGACTTTATGAATATTTTCAATGCTGGTGTAGTGCATACCGCCGGAGCGTCTTGTTTCAGGATTCAGTGTACTCTCAAATACCGCACCAAATATAGTCGGACTGATTTCTGACCAGTCAAAATCTGCTGAGGCTTTTTCCAGTAAAAGATTTCTGATTTCATCCGTAAACTGTGGAATTTCAATATCCTCATTTGCAAACAGCCCACCATTTACATATGGGAACTGTGCCAGAGATTCTTCTATGTATGGATCTCTGTCTTCTGGTTTTGTATCAAGCACCTGGAACAGCTCAATCACAGCTTTTCTCATATGCCTTGTATCAAATTCTTCCAGATAATCATGGAACATGCCATGCTGTCCAAAAATGCCGGCATCCTCTGCATACAGGCAAAAAACCATTCTGACACATAGGATATTCAGGCTTTTCATTGCACGCTCTGTTGTCGGATCAACATATTGTTTTGCCAGTGCATCATACAGCAACCCTACAATTTCACCTGCGGCAATGGAAACTTCCATTTCTCTCTGAAGATTTGTGTTTCCCTCGTCCACAAGAAACTGTAACCGATAGTATTCTTTTTCAAGGTCTTCCAACTGAATGATCTCCGGATCACCGCCCGGCTTTTCCATATCATAAATATAGAATGACTGGAAATTACTGGTTACAATCCATCTTGGTCTTTTTGAATATGGCAGCTCAGAAGAATATCTTTTTGCCTGTTCAAATGGTGTCAGCATAGAACCGTCAGACTGCCGGATAGCAGCCGTCAGGCTCTTGTTGATACTTTTCTGTTCAATCATGACATGGGTTTTCTCAATATACCCGTCAATAAAACTGGTGTGGTCAAGATGTACCTGATCCTCAAAAGAAATAAACTGTGATATTTCCGTTACACCAAATACCGTTGTCAGAAGCTCCACCCAGAAAATCTGGCTGTCGCCTTTTTCATATCCACGGTCTTTCCAGTTTTTCGCAAACGCTTTCGCCGCTGCTCTTTGCTGTGTATCTGTCATTGCAGCAACCTCCTGTTATTCATCATCAGTAAATTCCATCATTTCATCAACGGTGCAGTCTAGCTTCTTGCAGATTTTCTCAATCGTCTCCATTGATACATACTGGTTTTTTCCCATCCGGGCAAGAATGTTTCCACTTATCCCGGTGAGGTACTGCATCTCTATCCGCTTCATATTTTTATCTATGAGCATTTTCCATAATCTGTTATAACTTACGCCCATAAGCTACCTCCATATTTCTCATTCAAACATATTTTATATTATATCACGATTTCGTTAGGTTGAATACCTGTAATTTTTGATATCTTCAGTAAAATGGAAAAGAGGATGCCCCGGCAAAGGGCAACCTCTCCAATCATTTACTCTGAATTAGTCAAATGGAATCTCACCATCTGGTGCTTCCATGAATCCGTCCTTATCTGTTTTTGATGTTTCCGACGAATCCGCTCCGATACCGTTATCCTTGTTCTGGGCAAATTCATGTTCTTCCACAATCACATCTGTGGTATAAATTGTCTTCCCGTCTTTATCCTTATAATTACCGGTGCTGATACGACCACCAATTACAATCCTCATTCCCTTATGAAGATATTTCTGTGCAAACTCTGCACTCTTTCCAAATGTGACACAAGAAATAAAATCCGCTTCCTGTTCACCGTCACGTTTATATCTTCTGTTTACCGCCAGTGTATATCTTGCTACTGCCATATCATTATCTTTTCCGGCATATTTGATCTCCGGATTCTTTGTCAGTCTTCCCATTAAAATCACTTTATTCATAATCGTTACTGTCCTTTCCGCAGCTACGCTGCCATTGCATATTCATCATCAGTTTTATTATCCGGCATAAACATTGCACATGCTTCCGGTGGATTGGTATCGTCCGGTGAAAACATTTTCCGGATCATTTCATACATGATCGGATACCGATATGCGATTTCTTCTCTTGCAAGAAATCTGCATACTCTGTAAAGATTCTTTTTCATTTCTTCATCCGTAGCAAGCATGGCAGCCAGATGGATTCTCTCCCTTGTATAAATCAGATTTGGGCATCCAAACCAGTTGATCAGCTGCATTTCTTTTATTTTCAGTTCTGTCATAAACTGCTCCTTTCCGGGCATTTTGCCCTGTAAACATTGTCATCAGTTTCATTCGTCTGGTGGTCTGGCGTGCGTTTCCCTGTCACCTGCAGCCGTCTCAGACTGCCTCTGCCTGCATAAGCAGGTCACTGACCATAAGGCTCCGGTCAGCCGCCCATCATCGGGAGTGTCATTATGCTTCCGCTTGCTCTCAGAAAAAGAAAGGTCATGGCAGAACTCCTGTTAGGCTTCCAGGGTGCACTTATCGGTTGTCAAGGTTCAGCGAAGGAACATTCCAAAACGTCCTCTGATTACTAAAGTCAAATGACTTGGCATGATGCAAAAAATTCGTGATATTGTTTTGCATTTTTATCATTTTTTCTTTTACTTTTGTTAATCCCTTCACTTACTCTGTATTGGGAGAGCTAAAAGCAGACATGATTTTGAAAAATTATGAAAAAGTTTTGTTCCTCTACCTATAAAGCTTTTGAAAGTATATTTACCAACCCCCCTTTTGCAAGTTTTTTCGCAAAAATGAAATATTCCCTCACTAATAGCAAGTTTCAGAGGGCATTTGGACGGTATTTTCGCAGAAAAAATCATTTTTCTACTAATCACACGTGGCAATGGGGATTAGGTCAACTGCTCTTGAAAAAGGGTCAAAAAAGAAGCACCAACTTTTATAGTCAATGCCTGCCATATGTCTCTATTGATTCTGAAAAACTCCTGTGGTAAATCCACAGGAGTGCTCGTCATCTTCTTTATCCAGTTCCAATTCATCGTAGGATGTAACCTCGCGCAGCTCCGCAATATCAAATACGGCAGGACGTGCACCGCAGGAAGTCAAAATCGACTTAGCGGTTTTGCCAGAGACAAATTGTCAAGGACTTTTTAATCAAATTCACAAAAAATCCACAAAAAAGGTGCCAGAAGCATTGTATGGCTCCTGACACCTCGTTTGATAGATTACATTTTTCCGTTCAGCAGGTCTTTGCAGAGATACGCGTAGTCTGGTAGCTGGTTGACATATAGCTCCCAACGCCGCTTGATTTCGGCCAATTCCAGCGGATCGGCTGCTTCCAGCGCGTGATCGTTGCCCGTCATATACAAAACATCCGTAGCTACATCGTCCAAACACCTGTAACAGAGATCGGCGGCAGATTCGATTCTGATACCGGTATCCACATAGACTGGATTTACGCCAATCGCCAGCCAGACATAGCCTACCTTGTCCGACCAGAGCAGTTCAAAATCAGGGCTTTGCCGCAGATGTTCCGCAAAGACCTCCTTTACCCGTTCAATTTCATGCTTCTCTTTTTCTGTGTAAAGCATTTTCGTGTCCTCCTTGACAAAAATTTTGGTGCGTACCATCATCAGTTTAGCACAAGGCGGCTTAGTTTATCAGTCTGTCACATCTGCTGAATTTCATTTTTGAGCATACGCTTGATTTTATCGCTCATGGTTTCTGTGCTGGTATTGCTGAAATGGACATGAACCTTGTAGGTTGTCTTTCCGATTTTCTTTACCAGCACGGGCGTGGGCCAGATCAGGCGGGGTTTTCAGCTCGGACAGTTTCAAGTTTGTTGTGATAATCATGGGTCTGCGGCTACTATAGCGGCTGTCGATGACGAAAAACATCTGCTCCATAGCATATTCGGTACCACGCTCTACACCCAAATCGTCAATGATAAGCAAGTCATACTCATCAAAGCTGGCAATAAACTCCGACCTGTCCTCAGAGAACATCCCGGTCAGGCGGTTCAGAATGATGGGAAAGTTCGTCATCAGCACCGGCTGCCAGACGGGGCCTGTTCGTTGACTGGGCTTTTTTTGACGGTAGTGAAATATCGTCTGAATTTGTCGGCGGTCAATGTGCTTCATGGCGGCTCCCTCCTAAAGCCGCCGTGTCAGCGTATAGGCGTCACTCCTTTGTTGAGGGCATAAGGAACGGCGGCCTTGATGTACTCAAAACCGCCGCAGTCTTTGAAAATCCATTATGAGCGCACGAAGCTGCCTGCCCTGCAACGGTTTTTTTCTTTCCCCGTCTGGCGAGGCAGGATAGCTTGGCATATTTAGTTTAGTCTTGCTCCTGTGCAGCTGCCTCCTTCAGCCGCGAAAAGCTCTCGTCGCTGATGATGTGTTCAATCCGGCAGGCGTCGGCCTCCGCAGTCTTGGGGTCAACGCCTGCGGCGATAAGCTGCTCAGTAAAGAAGCAGTGACGCTTATAGATTTTTTCAGCCACCTCGCGGCCCACATCGGTCAGATGGAGAAAGTGATCTTCGTCCATCGTAAGAAAGCCGCCGTCTTTCAAAGTGTTTACTGCCACACATACGCTTGGCTTTGACACTCCCATGTGCCGGGCCACATCTACGGAGCACACCATACCCGTTTTCTTATGGAGAACAAGGATGGTTTCCAGATAGTCCTCCCCGGACGCATGAAGTTTCATGGAACATCTCCCTTCTAAAACAATTTACACAGCCCAACCAAGACTCTCCTGTTGGATATGGAACAGTTTATAGTACAATCCGTTCTTTTCCATCAATTCATCATGTGTACCGTGTTCCACCAGTCTGCCGTTATCAAGAACGAGAATTTGGTCGGCATCCACAACGGTACGAAGCCGGTGAGCAATCATAATAACCGTCTTACCCTCCACCAGCTTTGCAATGGCCCGCTGGATTAAAACCTCGTTCTCCGGGTCAAGAGATGCTGTTGCTTCATCAAGAAGAATAATCGGGGCATCTTTCAGCAGAGCGCGGGCAATGGAGATTCGCTGACGTTCTCCGCCAGAAAGAGTGCTGCCGTTCTCCCCCAAGATAGTCTGATAACCATCCGGCAATCGCTGGATAAATTCGTTACAGTACGCTGCCTTTGCCGCTGCCATGACCTGTTCTTCGGTAGCGTTCATGTTACCTACACGGATATTGTTAAAAACAGTATCGTTGAACAGGGTCACATCCTGGAATACAAAGGACATACAGCGCATCAGGTGTTCCGGTTCAATGGTGCTGACATCCATACCACCAATGGTGATCTGGCCTTTTCTTATATCCCAAAAGCGGGCGATCAGTTTGGAAATCGTGCTTTTGCCGCTGCCGGAAGGCCCTACCAGGGCCATTACGCTGCCAGCAGGAATAGAAAAAGACACATCCTTGATAACATCGTCCTGGTTATATCCGAAAGTGACATTTTTCAGTTCAATGTCATACTTGGATACATCCTTATCCTCGCCCTCCATAGCGGGCGTGGTCAGCAGGGTACGCATACGGTTGGTGACAGTCTCCAAATGAAACAGAGAAGTCAACTGTGAGAGAATGGCAAGGATCGGGCCGTAAATCTGCGTGGAGAACATGAGCAGCACCAGCAGAGGGAGCAATTCGATTTTGCCGCCGGTTATCAGCACCGTTCCAATGAAAATAGTAATGCCAAGCCCTGCTTGCAGGATCAGGCTGGCTCCCTGAACCAGAATACCGGAGGCCAGTTCCACTTTAATGGCGATTTTTTTCATGGCCTGGAGTGCTTTATCCAACGCATCAAAGCGGGAACCGCCAAGACCACAAGATTTGATGATCTTAATACCTTCCAGGTATTCCTGAATCTGGCTAGACGCCTCCAGTTTCACATCCACCTGTTTGTCAAACAGACGAAGTTGTAGCTTGCGCCCGCACCAGATGATAAGGAATGTAACCGGCATTGTGCAGAAAATCGCAAGGGCCATTCTCCAGTCAAAAAATGCCAGACAAACGCAGGTCAGGGTAACAGAGATGATATTTGCAATCAGCGGCGGGATGGTACTGCTGAGCATGGATTCCATGCTGCTGCAATCCGCCATCATGTTAGTGGTAATATCGGACAAATCTTTTGTGTTAAAGAAGCTCATGGGGAGCTTGCGAAGATGCTCCGCGATCCGAAGTCTGGTCGTGCTGGCCTCCTTATAGGAAGCAATATAGGTTTTCCTATAATCGTTTTTCGCGGCCAGGAATACCAGAATAGCTGCCACCAGCCCCAGGCCCAGCAGCTTCCACAATGCGGCCCACGAAATTGCTTCTCCAGTAAATGGCTTTAACAACTCCCAAAAGAGCAGGCAGGCTACCATAGACGGAAGCAACAGCGCGATATTGGTGATTGTGCAGGCCGTAATCGCTTTTTTCAGGTCGGAGTAGCCTTTCTCCGACAGCATTAACTTTTCTTTCAGCTTACTCATAGATCACACCGCCTTTCCTGTGCCAATTTTCCAGTTGATCGACTCCGTATAGCTGCTCCACATCTGCGCGTATTTTCCGTCCTTCTTCAGCAGCTCGTCATGGGTGCCGGATTCAATCAGACAGCCCTTTTCCATGACAAGGATCTGGTCAGCATTACGAATCGTAGACAGGCGATGGGCGATCATTACAACCGTTTTATTCTGGATCAGCTTTTCAAAGGCTTTTTGAATCAGGTACTCGTTCTCTGGGTCACTGAACGCAGTTGCCTCGTCCAGAACGATGATGGGCGCGTCTTTTACGATAGCCCTTGCAATGGCAATCCGCTGGCGCTCACCACCGGAAAGATGGACGCCGGTGCTGCCGATTACAGTCTGATACCCGTTCGAAAGCTGCTCAATAAATTCATGGCATCTTGCAGCCTTTGCCGCCGCAATCACCTGTTCTTCCGTAGCATCTGGATTTCCCATACGGATGTTATCCAGGATGCTCTGCTTGAACAGGAACGTATCCTGAAATACGAAGCTGACCTTATCCATCAGCGCATCCAGCGGAATGTCCCGAATGTCAACGCCGCCGATCTGAATACTTCCGTCCGTCACATCATAAAACCGGGAGATCAGGCTGGCGATGGTACTCTTACCGCCACCGGAGGGGCCGACAATGGCTGTCACCTTGCCCTGATCCGCAAAGAAAGAAACATGAGACAGGGCCTTGACCTGGGAATCGGCTTCGTAGGAAAAGCTGACATCCCGGAAAGCAATCCCATAGTTTTCGATTGCTTGCGCCGTACTCTTTTCGGGCAGGACCGGGATACGCAGGATTTCATCCATACGCTCCACGCTGCCGTCAATCTGCGTAAAGGACTCAGAGATATACATGATTTTATTCAGGACACCGGAAATCGCATGGACAATAATCAGGTAGAAAATAAATGTCAGCGAATACTCCCTGAAATCCGTAGTGTGCATCCCGATCAGAATGCCCACCGGAATCAAAAGCAGATAAATATTGTTGATGATCGTGGTAAAAGCAGGCATACAGTTCTGCCAGCCCAATGCGTACTCCAACACAAAAGAGGTATAGTCTGTAATGGATTTGCCCAACCGCTTAAAGGAATCGGCGGTCTGATTAAATGCTTTGATCTCCGACATACCACGTACATATTCCACAGAAGCGCTGTTCATGTTCTCCTGGGCGGTCTGAAAACGGTGCATTTTTTCCTTTGCTTCTCCGTTGAAGCCCGCAAACTGCACGATAAAGGCCAGAACAATACCGACCAGACAAACCACGCCATACCGCCAGTCAATTCCAAGAAGAATGATAACCAGAACAAGCGGCGCGACCAAAGAGGCCACAAAGTCCGGGAGCTGGTGAGCGATGAATTTCTCAACACTTTCAATGTTTTCGTCCATGATCTTTCTCATTTTGCCGCTGCCCAGGGTCAGATGATACCCAAGGGGAATCTGCATGATGTGGTCGGCAAAGGCCACCTTCAATTCATAAAGCGTTCCAAACGCCGCAACGTGGGAACACAACAGGGCAAAAAAGTAAAATACGATGTTCCCCAAAATTCCAGCCAGGGCCAGCCATCCCCAGGTCGAAATCGTGGAAACATTCAAGAGCGACATATCCGGGTAAACAAACAGGATTTCCCGAATGATGTAGTAGATTGATAAGTACGGTACAAAAGAACAGATCGCAGCCAGCGCCGCCAAAAAACCTGCCAGGAACACCAGCCCTTTATGGCCGGAAGCCAGCTCCAGGCAGCGTGCCAGTCCGGTTTTCGCTTTCGGCTGCTTCTCGTTTTGCTGTGCCATTTCTAACCCTCCTTTTTGTCATATCCAATTTTGTCTAAAAGAAGCTCTGCGCCTCTGATTTGAAAATCATCGGTAATGCAGCCGTTCTCCAGGCGTATTGCCCGCTCACAGCAGGCAAGCGCACACTCCGCGTCATGGGTAATGACGATAATGGTGCGCCCCATCTTTGCCAGCTTGCGGATCATCCGGCTGACATTCCGCATATTCGTACCATCCAGCCCGCTTGTCGGTTCATCCAGTACGATGATCGACGCTTCGTGCATTAGAGCCACGCCAAGAGCCAGCCGCTGCTTTTGCCCTCCTGACAGCGTAGAGGGATGCTGTTTGATGAATGGCGTCAGTTCCAGGGCCTCCAGGATTTCTTCCGCCGCTTGTTTCCGCTCCGGGTTGACTTCTGCGCCGGTAGTCAGTTCGTCAAGCAAGTCCTCACCGAAAAGCTGGCTGTCTAAATCCTGGGGAATGTACCAGACCTTTCCCAAGCGGCCTTTCGGTCTGCAATGCTTTCCGAACAAAACGACTTCGCCGGATTTTTCTTTCAATAGCCCTGCCAGGATTCGTCCTATGGTGCTTTTGCCCGTCCCGTTAGGGCCAATCAGGGCTACCACTTCTCCCTTGCAGCATTGAAAGTCAATATCCTTTGCCACAATCGTCTCACCAAAAGAGTGGTTCAGCTTTTTCACTTCCAGAACAACCTCGCTGGTTGCCGCAGATGGGATTTCCGCCTGCTCGATCTGGTGCAGGTCAGGAGTGCGAAGCCCCAGCACCCGGATCTCCTCATTGGACAGGGCTTTCATCTGCTGCGCGGTAAATTCCCGCACAATTTTCCCTTTCTGCACACACAGGAAGCGGTCTGCCAGATCCATCAGATAATAAAGCCTGTGTTCTGCTATGATGATGGTTTTTCCCTGCTGTTTCAAATCGCGGATAATGTCTGCAAAGCGGTAGGTAGATGCAATATCCAGATTGGCAGACGGTTCATCCATGACATAGATTTCCGGGTCAATCGCCTCCGCAGACGCAATCGCAACTTTCTGGCGCATCCCATAAGACAGGCTGTGCAGACTGTAATCCAGAATGTCCTGAATTTTGATGTCCGCCGCCGCCCGGTGAACATGGCTCTGAATGTCCTCATGGGAATACCCGTAGTTCTCACAGCCGAAAGCAATCTCACCGGCTACCTCATTGGCAAAAAACTGGCTCCTGGGGTCTTGAAATACATTCCCTGCGATTTTGCCGCGCTCCCAGGACGGAATCTCTTTCAGCGGTTTTCCGTCCACAAAAACCTCGCCGCTTAATTTCCCCTCGTAAAAGTAGGGGATCAGGCCGTTAATCACTCTCGTCAAAGAGCTTTTCCCGCTCCCTGATGGGCCGGTCATAACAATGACCTCCCCGGCGGCAATATCTAACGATATATGTTCCAGTTGATTTCCGTTCCCGCCATAGGAAAAGGTCAGGTCACGGATCATAATTTCTTTTCCCATTCCATTCCTCCTATAAAAGACAGCAGCACACGGCAGCTCCCACGCTGACAACAATCAAAAAGTAATCCAGCGCAGCGATCCGGCTGACATAGTAGCTTTCTTTCTTGTAGGGGCTTTCAATTCCTCTGACAATGGCAGAAGCGGCTAACTCGTCCGCAATCTTTAAGGAGCGGAACACCATCGGAACAATGGCGTATTCCAACGTGTCCATCGGATGCCTCAAAACATTGCCAACCGATTTTAAGAAGCCACGGATTTTCATGGCTTCCCTGACTTCTCCAAATTCATGCAGCACAGTCGGAGCAAAGCGGAGCATGACGATCAAAACAAGCATGATACGGGTGGGGATAGGCATTTTCCTCAAGCTGGCCGTCAGTTTCCCGGACGGAATTTTAGCCAGAAGATAGGCTGGCATAGCGGGGAGCAGCAGCTTGTAAATCATGCTGAGTAACAGCGGTGATGGGATACTGATCTGATACTTTGTCTCGATCATCAGCCATACAATCGCTACCAAATAGACCGCAAAGCATCCAATAGCCTGCTTATACAAGCCGAACCAGCACAGGATCAGAAAAATCCAAAAGGTAAAAATCCCATGTCCCCAAAAACTCGTGGTAAGGAAAGTCACAAGGCAGGCGCACAGCGTCAGGAAAAGAACTGTGCGCCCGTCAATCCGGTCAATCCGCCTTTGCTTTTTTTCTCCGGCCATCATCCTACAATGCCAGCTTTTTGGAAATGCTTTCTGAGCAACCGCTGGCCGAACAATGTACCAAGAATTGCAAGAACCGCAGTAATGACAACACCCAGAAGCATCAGCGCCGGAGAAGTCACCATAGAGAGCTGCATATTCAAGGTATTTGCATCAAAACCGCTGCTTGCTGCCATTTCCTGATAGCTGTCCCAAGACCACCACAGCGGTACGGCACAGCCTACAAAATTTCCGATTGAGTTGACCATCCAGCCAATTCGGTTGCGAACTGCACTTCGGTATGTATTCTTGCCAACCATGCATAACTCGGCAATGAGGGCTACAATCAAGAAATAGGGAACCAAGAACATATAACCCATAACACCTTGGATTAGTCCATAAACCGTAGCCCAAGCAAACAACAATCCGTGTTTGTTAATGCGATTTGCCGCAACCAAATAAAATGTTGCTCCAATAAAGGCATCAATACCAGCAGAGCCGTATAAATATACTGCTGGGAAAGGCAATGTAACCATACCAATCACCATTGCAATTGCGAAATTGATGACCATCATTGCGGCAATCGTCATAATATCGCGAATGCCAAACTTTTTCTTCACCGTTTGTTCCATCTTTGAAACCTCCTTAAAATAAAATGACAGTGTAGTTAGTATCAACTAACTACACTGTCATTCTACACCGGTTTGCAGTCTCTAACTACTCCAAAGGGAAAAGTAAATCAAGAAAACAGCCCAAAAGTTAAATCACTTTTTTGCTTTACGGTAATCCTTTGGAAGCATTCCAAACACTTCTTGAAAAGCCCTCGCAAACTTACTAATATTTGAATATCCAAGTTCACCGGCTATTTGCGTGATTGATTGATCTGTTTCCTGCAAATAAACAGCCGCAAGATTCATTTTATACTTTTTGATATGTGCATAGGGCGTATCGCCATAAATCTGTTTGAAAATAGCTTGAAATGTGACCTTGCTCATTGGCTCTTTTCGCAAGAGTTCTTCTATGGATAGTTTTTTGTCGAGGTTTTCTATAAGCTGATGTCGGATACGCTTAATGATTTCAATTTGCTCTTTGGAATAATATGTTGCTTCATACTGATCTTCAATCCGCAGTTGTTTGATATGGTAAAACAATTCCAATAATTTAATACGGAAGTAATCTTTTCCTTCCACGCCTTTTGCAGCGTATAATTCATCAAAGATATGTAACAATCGCTGTGGTGTCCGGCATAAAAACCACTTTTTTCTATTTCCAATTCTTGTCCAAGATTTAAGACATCAATATTATAGTAAGAAAAAATTTGTTTTGTTTTCGCATCAATAGAATCTTTGTCAATCACACAACTCAATCCAACACTATATCCAAAGGGAAAAGAATATGCCGCAGGAACATTAGCAAGAGCATTGATACATAATTCTCCTTCTTTCATGTGAAAAACCTTATTATTCCTTAATTCAAACTCAACGCGTCCCTTTTGGTAATGACGAATTTCAATGATATTTTTATTGGGAATCGGTTCATGAAAAATATCTGAACAGTTAAAATCCATAAAAATTAAATTGATACCAGGGAATAATGAGTAATCATATAAAGTTCCAGTCCCATTGCATTTATATTTTATTTGAACATAATCATTATATTTATCAGAAATTATAGCACATTCCCCGTACCATTCTGGTTTGTGGAGTTCACTCATGCTCATTTCCACCTCCCTATCAGTTGATATAAACTAATACATCATCGCTCTAATTTATTGGAAAACAAATCATTGTAGAGTTGATTGTGGTAACATTTATTACATGTTATAACAAGATTTAACCTCTTTTCCACGCAAAAGCATCTATAGTTTCAACTGTATCATCTTCACCATGCAGAACCGATCAGAAACCGCCATACTGACCTTCGTGGACATCTTTAAGCCGTTTTTAGGGATGTAACGATAGTATGGTTCATCCGCAATCACCTTTGCATTACCCCCGATCTTTGCCGCCAGTTCTTCCACTGCATCGACATAAAAGAACATCTGCGCATCGGCATGGCCTACCTGCCTCATGTACTTCTTTTGCATCATTGCCATGCCTTTTCTGTTCACGGTATCAAAAACAACTTCCATATTTCCAAATTGTCCAATCATACGCAGAAGGGCAATGACCTTATTTTCCTCAAAATAATGGAATAGTCCACCTGCAATAACGAGAATCGGAGTATCAAGCACCTCATCGCGGACTTTTTTGATCCAGTCCTTTGCAAAGGCATTCCCGGAAATATAGCATTCACGCTCCGGTTCGGGAAGAAGCCCTCGCCGGTATTCGATCACATGAGGCAGATCCACAGCATACCAGCGTGCCCTTCCGTTATCACAGCGGTAATAGGTTGTCTCCAGGCCACAACCCAGTTGGACAATCGCACCGTTCGGTCTGCGTTCCAGAAAATCCCGAATAATCCGATCCATATTAGCAGACCGGGAAGCAGAGGCCAAAAGGGTATATTGGTTCTGTTTATTCTGCTCAATCAAGTCCGAGGGCAGCTTATTTTTCAATTCCAATGCTTTTTTATCATATAAAATTTGCGGGCAATGCTCACTGGCATAGATTCTGCCCAGCATAGGGACAAACAGGGTATCCTCCACAACGCCTAATTTTTGCATAACCAGCCCTCCTTTTTCTTTATGAAAGTTTCCAATTCTGGCTTTCTGTCTGCAGTTTTACCATATGGGCATATACACCATTCTTTTCTTCCAGATCCTTTGGTGATCCTTCTTCTGCCACGGTGCCATCAGAAAGGACAACAATTTTATCTGCTCCTGCTACGGTACGCATCCTGTGGGCGATGACCAGAACCGTTTTATCTGCGATCAGACGAGAAAGGGCTGTCTGTATCAGAGTTTCATTCTCCACATCCAGGGAAGCAGTAGCTTCATCTAAAAGAATGATCGGCGCATTTTTCAGAAATGCACGGGCAATAGAGATACGCTGGCGCTCTCCGCCGGAAAGTTCACAGCCATTTTCCCCGATATTGGTATGCCATCCATCCGGCAGTTTTTCCGCAAATTCATCCACATTTGCAAGTTTCGCAGCAGCAATGACCTGTTCATCTGTGGCGTCTTTGTTTCCGATTCGGATATTTTCCAGAATCGTATTGTCAAACAGTGTAACATCCTGGAATACGATGGAATACAGAGAAAGCAGTGTTTCCGGGTCAATTCGGGATACATCCATGCCTCCCACGGTAATCTTTCCTCTGTTAATATCCCAGAACCTTGCTGCCAGCCGGGATACGGTTGTTTTTCCGCCGCCAGATGGGCCGACCAAGGCCGTAACCTCTCCCTGTTTTGCCGTAAAGGAAACATCTTTCAATACGGTTTCTCCGGTATTGTAGGCAAACCCAACATGGTCAAAGACAATATCATACCCCTGGTTGGAAAGCCTGTCGCTGCCTTGCTGGATTGAATGATCGAGAATCTCATTCATACGGGCAATATTGGTTCGTGTACTGATAACTGCCGCAAGATTCTGGAGCGCGCCCTGCAAAGGGTCATATAAACGGGATACTACCAAAAGGAACATAAAGAATGTAAGCACGGAGAGGCTTCCCTGCATGAGCAGAACAGCTCCTGCCAGCGCAACCGTTGCAATACCAAGCTTCAGCACCAGCGATGCGGAAACCACAAAAACAGCAAGGCCGAATTCATTGAGGATGGAACGATGCTCCACGGCACGGATCTTCTTTTCCAGCCCCTTTAAATATGCCTGCTCCGCGTTGTTCGCTTTCAGGTCACGAACCGTTTCAATGCACTCCTGTATCCCGTCTGCGCAGGCCATCTTCACATCCATCGCTTTCTGATTCAGATTTTCCTGAATCTTTGCGGAAAATCCCACAATCGCAAAGGCAACCGGCAGAACCCATAAGGCAGCCAGTGCCATTCTCCAGTCCGTAAAGAGCAGACCGATGGAAATCAGAACCGTAGAAATGATCGAACCCGCAAGCTCAGGGATAAAATGCGAAAAACTCTGCTCCAGGAAGGTGCAATCCGCCATAATGGTACTGGTAAGATCGGCTAAATCCTTTTTCCCGAAAAAGGAAAGGGGGATTTTGCGCAGATGCTCTGCAAGGGTAATGCGGCGGATACCACTTTCTTTGTAAGTGGCAAAATAGGTCGCATTGTATTGAAAGAAAGTGGTCAGCAGAATCAGGCCGATACACACCACGCAGCCTGCCACATAAAATGGAATTCTCCCACCGGGAACACCCCCGTTCATCAGATCGCTGACCAGGTAATATAAAAGTCCCACCGGAAACATAAAAGACAGATTCTGAAGGACACAGGCCAGGCAGCCTTTGATCAGGTCTTTTGCTCCCTGTTCAGACAGGGCATATTTTTTCTGCAGTTTTTTGATCATATCACTGCACCTCCTTTGTTACCTTCCATTGCACGGAAGTCTGATAATTTTTCCACATACGGCTGAAAATGCCGTCTTTTGCAAGCAATTCACGACTGTTCCCGCACTCGGCAACCTGTCCGTCCTGAATGACAAAAATCTGATCCACATTTGTTACGGTAGAAAGCCTGTGGGCAATCATAATCACGGTCTTTCCCTCGGAAAGTCTTGAGAAAGCAGCCTGTACGCGGCTTTCGTTATCCGGGTCAGCAAAGGCAGTGGCTTCATCCAGAATGATGATCGGTGCATTTTTCAGCATTACACGGGCAATGGCAATTCGCTGCTGCTCGCCGCCGGAAAGATAGACACCCTTTGTACCGACAACCGTATCCACACCCTGTGGGAGTTTTTCCAGAATATCATCGCACTGTGCGTGATGAAGGGCAGCCAAAATTTCCTCACGGGTAGCTTCCGGTTTCCCCATACGCACATTTTCCAGAATGGATGCCTTGATCAGACGGCTGTTCTGAAATACGAAAGACACCGTATTCATGAGTTCCTCCTTCGGGATGTCTTTCACATTGACACCACCTATTGTTACCATTCCGCTCTGGGGATCAAAGAATCGGGAAATCAGGTTGGCAAGGGTTGTTTTACCACCGCCGGACGGGCCGACAAAAGCTACGGTTCGTCCTTCAGGAATGGTCAGTGAAATATCTTTTAATACTTCTTTTTCTCCATCATAGCTGAAATGAACCGATTTCAGTTCCACGGAAGCATTTTGCGGATGCATTGGGTGTTTGGTTTCCTCCAGAGGCTTCAAATGCAAAACGCTGTCAATTCTCTGTAAAGCGTCATCTACGATCATGGCATTTTCACTTTGGAACATGATGCGTGTCAGTGTAACAGAAATAACCGGCGTAATAATGATATAGAAAATGAGATCCAGTAAGAAACCGGAAGTCACACCGTCTTGTGTCAGCAACAGTCCTCCGGCGATCAGTGTGGCAAAAACTCCGTTGATCGCAGCTGTATAGAACATCATCGGTATCCGAAGCTGCTTGGTATAGGCGATCACCCATACTTTATAGCGGTCAATGGAGTCTTTAAACTTCTTAAAGGAAAAGATCGTCTGGCCAAATGTTTTTACCACCGGAATACCGCGGACATACTCTACCGCTTCGTTGGACATATCATCCAGCGCATTCTGGTATTCTTTCATCTTTTCCTGCATCTGCTTTCCGGTCATTGCCATCATAATCAGAAAGCCCAGCACAACCGGAACAAGGCTCAACAGTCCCAGTCTCCAGTCAAACACGAACAACAGCACCAAAAGACCGCAGGGGGTTGCAATGGCATTGGCTCTGTCGGGAAGCTGATGAGCGAGATAGGTTTCGGTGGCTGCACTGGATTCGTTGACGATTTTGCGCAGTTTTCCGCTGCCAAAACTCTCGGCAAATCCAAGAGGAAGCTTAACAATATGCTCCATGGTCTGGATACGCAGGTTTGTGGCAATACGAAATGCCCCTAAATGGGAACACATAAGCCCGGCTATGTAGACAAGCACCGCCAGGACAGCAAACAATACTGCCATCCAGCCATTGCCAGTCAGGTTCTGTGCCTGGCCAAAATCTGGTGCCACCTCCAGTACTTCCTTGATCATTTTCCAGATGTAATAGAATGGCACCAGAGCAATCAGGGCACTGATTGCAGAAAGCACCCAGGAAGCATAGGTCAGGTACTTATGGCTGCCTGCAATTTCCAGCAGGCGTGATAAATTGGATTGTTTTTTCAAAAAAATTCCTCCTTTTCTTTGTGTTTATGATAAAGAGAACACGTCTATGTTCTTCAATATCCGAATTTATGTTAGCTATAGCTAACTTACAGGTAAAAATTATAAGGCATTACTGCCCCATAATTTTCATCCATCCCGCTGTATAAAAGGCGCGCATTTCTCTAACGTAGTTTTCGGCATCTTTGAGCGGCATTTCGTGGATGATCAATTCAAAAAAAGTATGAAGCATTCCGGTGATCAGAATATGCTCCAGCGAAGGATCGATATGCGGAGAGGGCCGTCCAAGCTGCCTTAAGACATCCTGATAGGCATGCGTCCCATCTACCTCAATCTCCACCATTTCATCAATTAGCCCGGCAAATTTTGTCCCTTCCGAACAGCAGAGAATCAGTTTACATTCCTCTAAATGTTCGTACGCATAATAGAGAATATCGTACATGCAGATTCCCGAAATATCACTCATGACTTCCGGCTGCTGGGCAGCTGGTAGTTCGGCGAACTCCTGCTGTGCCTTTATAAAACGGTTACGAATATATTCATAATGTTCACCAACGATGGCTTCAAAAAGTTCTTCTTTGCTTTTGTAATATCCGTAAAAGGCTCCGGTAGTCATTCCCACGGATTTCACAATATTCCGCAGGGAAGCGTCTTTATATCCTTTTTCTAAAAATTCTGCTTTCGCTGCCCGGTGGATATTTTCTAAAGTCGTTCCATTTCCGTTTATTTTGCACACCCCCTATATAACAGTGCTATATAACACTGTTATAATTTTAACCTCTAAAAATGCTTTTGTCAAGAGCAACAAGAAATAGTTGCATAAAAACAGCAATCCAAACATCATTCTGCACTTTTTCTTTCAGCCTGTCCACTGTAATCAGTACATGAAACAATTCCTGATTCTCAATATAATCTAAGAAATCCTGTACTGTTTTCGGTTCTGCCTGATCTGTGGATGCTGCTACGGTATCCAAATATGTATCTGTTTCCTGCACGCGCTCATAATAGCGTCTGTCTGAATTAAATGCCTGACGGTCATAGAAACGGATTGCTTCAATTGTATCTTCGGTAACACCGCTGTCTCTTAAAATTTTTTCTTCTCTCTCTTTCCATAGTTTCCATTTATACTCTGCTTTTCCATGGTTATATGCCATTTTCCTTACCTCCAATCTGATTTGTTTGAACATTCAGATTGGAAAGGGTGGAGAACGACAGCCGATACCAGAGGAAGGCTTATCCCTTTTCCCGACAAATATCGACAAACAAAAAACCGCAAAAGCTGTTAAACCTTTGCGGCAGTGAGAAAAATAAGAGCTATATTGTAGAAATAAGGCTTCTATATTTGGGGCGTGAGAGTGCCAATAACAGTAGAAGCTTTTTTTAACAGATTAACCTCATTCTTATGTATGGAGATGTAAATAGTCGCCGCTTCGGATAAGCAGCGGGGTGGTCACATCAGACCAGCACATAAAAAATCCCTCCAAACTCCAACGGGTTCAGAGGGATTAGATGAAAATAGGCATGAGTCAACCGTCCACAGATTCCGATGATTCCTATTTTATCCGAATCCACATCTTCCTGAACAGAAAGGAAATCGACAGCAGCCATGAAATCTTCTGTATTAATATCCTATTTCAGCCATTGTCTGTGCATATAATCCGGAACAATGTTCTTTGACTGCACCAAATGATCCGCTTACGGCAATCGCAGGACATTGCCCTGATACATTTTTTGGCTTATACAGATCTGCAGCAAGTGTGATTCCATAACGATTTACAAATGTCACTTTCGTGTGGTCTACTTTTTCACTCTGTGGAAAAGTTTTATCCCATTCAGATACCAGCTTTA
>ENA-OZGU01000779-OZGU01000779.1-human-gut-metagenome-genome-assembly--contig:-NODE-779-length-21419-cov-14.367909_pt1 | contig 21419 bp, 17 predicted proteins | sample MGYA00244662_ERZ653670 | MGnify/ENA primary metagenome ERZ653670 (study PRJEB26926, sample SAMN06165224) | human gut metagenome | biome: ENVO:00009003; feature: ENVO:2100002; material: ENVO:00002003...
CCCATTCCCGGTTCGTCATAGTTGCAAACGGGATAGGCGATACCGAACAGTAAAGGTAAATTTCTATCATGCGCCCGTAGAGGATAACGGTTATCAGTACGGACATGATTTTCATGCACAAGCTCACAAGGCTTGTTTCCATGACAAGTAAGAGCAGTTCGGGGATTTCCATAGCGTCAAGCCCGCTCTGCATGGAAGCAAGGGCGGCGGCAACATCAATCTCTGTGCTGCCGCCGATTACCCCCGCCGCGCCGGAAACAACGTGCTGCGCCATATCGAACACCGCCATAGTGATGTCAAAGGTGTGCGTCACAAGGTAGACTGCCACAAACGCCTTGAACACCCACTTGAAGAACATGGAAGTGTCAACGTCGTGCATATTGTTCTTTTCCGTTACCATGCTGATAAGCTCATAGCATAGGACGTAGGTAATGACAAGCCCCGCAATGGGTACGATTACATTCTCACTAAGGGTCTGTATCATGGAGAATATATTTGCGTTCCACCCTTGCGGGGTCTGCCCTACCTCTGCGGCGATAGTGCCGACTTTTTCGTTTACGTCCCCGAACATAGTTGACAGATTACCGTTTATGGCTCCTATGAGGATTTCCTTTATCCATTCGTTAATCGCGTCAAGTATGCTCTGCATAAGCCTTTACCCGCGCTTCTTAACCGAACAAGCCGGAAAGCAGCGGTACAAGGGTCATGCCGATAAGGGCAACGCCGCCGCCCGCCATCGAGCAGAGTTTTACACCTAATTGGGGATAAAACAGCTCATGGCCGGTGGCGGTGTGGCACTCATCGGCATCACGTTGGTACCTTTGCTTTCCGGACTTTTCGGGTAAGGAAGGGGTGTTAATCGTTGGACAGTGTACTCGAACAGATTGGTGAATGGTTAAAGGAACTGCTTGTTTCCGCAATCATGAATCAGCTGACGGGACTGTTTGATTCGGTAAACACTCAGGTTGGCGATATTGCGACGCAGGTGGGGACGACTCCGGCGAACTTTTCGCCGGGCGTCTTCGCCATGATCCGGAATGTTTCCGAATCAGTGATTATCCCGATTGCAGGCCTGATCCTGACATTCATTGCCTGCTACGAGCTGATTCAGATGATCATTGACCACAATAACCTTGCCAACTTTGAAACATGGATCTTCTTCAAATGGGTCTTCAAGACCTTTGTAGCCGTAACTCTTATCACCAACACCTTCAATATCGTGATGGCTGTATTTGATGTGACGCAGCATGTGATCAATCATGCAGGAGGCCTCATTGCCGGGAGTACGGCTGTGGATGCATCTGCATTGGAGGCCATGCAGGAAACGCTGGAGGCTATGGAGCTGGGGCCGCTGTTCGGGCTGTTCCTGCAGTGCATGGTCGTTCAGTTTACCATCAAGGCGCTCAGTGTTCTGATCTTCGTGATCGTCTACGGGCGAATGATCGAGATCTATCTGATGACCAGTATGGCACCGATCCCGTTCTCCACCTTCGGAAACCGCGAACAGAGTATGGTGGGACAGAATTATCTCCGATCCCTGTTTGCTCTCGGGTTCCAGGGATTCCTGATCATGATCTGCGTTGGCATTTATGCGGTGCTGATCCAGAGCATCTCTGTTTCGGATGACATCATCGGATCCATCTGGGGCATTCTCGGATACACGGTGCTTCTGTGCTTCACGTTATTTAAGACCGGTGCACTTGCAAAGAGTGTATTCTCGGCGCACTAAGGAAGGAGGTCCGGTTCGCAGTGGCAGCTTATATTCCTGTCCCCCGTGATCTTACGAGGGTCAAATCCAAAATCTTATTTAATCTGACAAAACGTCAACTTCTCTGCTTTGGGGCGGGTGCACTGATCGGTGTCCCGTCTTTCTTTTTGCTCAAGGCCGACGGCAATACCAGCATGGCATCCATCTGCATGATCCTCATCATGATGCCGTTCTTCTTTCTCGGTATGTATGAACGGGACGGTCAGCCTTTGGAAAAAATCGCAAAGCAGTTCATTCAGGCCAAGTTTGTAAGGCCGAAGGTTCGCCCTTATCAGACGAACAATTACTATGCCGTCCTGCTCCGTCAGGCACAGGCAGAAATGGAGGTTAAAAACATTGTTTACGATGAAAAGTCTGTTCCGAAAGGCAGAAAAAAGAAATCTGAACATGCCGAAGAATCTGACGAAAGCGCAGGCACGGCAGGTGCAGGATATCATCGAACGGGCGAAGCGGGATGACGGCATTCCCCGCACCGCGCAGCAGTCGATTCCCTTTCAGCGCATGTTCCCGGATGGCATCTGCCGTGTGAGCGATCGATATTACACCAAGACCATTCAGTATCAGGACATCAACTACCAGCTGGCGCAGCAGGAGGACAAGACCGCGATCTTTGAAGAGTGGTGCTCTTTCCTGAATTTTTTCGACAGCTCTATCCACTTTGAGCTGTCCTTCATGAACATGGCAACGGATGCGGAGGTGTTTGAAAAGAACATCCGCATTCCCCTCAGAAACGACCACTTCAACAGTGTCCGCAGTGAGTACAGCCAGATGCTGAAGACGCAGCTTGCGCAGGGCAATAACGGCCTGACCAAGACCAAATATATCACCTTCGGCATTGAAGCCGAGTCCATGCGCGAGGCAAAGCCCCGTCTGGATCATGTTCAGACCAATCTGATGAACAACTTCAAACGTCTGGGTGTGGTGGCAAAGGTTCTGAACGGCAAGGATCGCCTGCAGCTCATGCACGCCATGTTCCACATGGGCGACAATGACCGCTTTTACTTCGACTGGAGCTGGCTGGCAGGTTCCGGCCTTTCCGTGAAGGATTTTATCGCGCCCACATCCTTCTCCTTCCCCGGAGGCAGGAGCTTTACCATGGGAAGCCTCCACGGAGCTATGAGCTACCTGCAGATCACGGCATCGGATCTTTCCGACCAGCTTCTGAAGGATTTTCTGGATATGGAGACCAGCGAGATCGTCACCATGCACATCCAGTCAGTGGACCAGACCGCTGCCATCAAACAGATCAAGCACACCATTACCGAACTGGATCGCAGCAAAATCGAGGAGCAGAAGAAGGCCGTCCGTGCCGGATATGACATGGACATCATCCCTTCGGATCTGGCTACCTACGGCAAGGATGCGAAGGCTCTTCTGAAGGAACTGCAGTCTCAGAACGAGCGCATGTTCCTGATCACCTTTCTCATCATGAACACCGGCAAGACGGAGCAGGAGCTTGAAAACAATGTATTTCAGGCCAGCTCCATCGCCCAGAAGCACAACTGCAACCTGAGAAGGCTGGACTTCCAGCAGGAGCAGGGCCTGATGAGCAGCCTCCCTCTTGCGAATAACCTGATTGAGATCCAGCGGGCGCTGACCACCAGCTCCACGGCGATCTTCATTCCCTTTACCACGCAGGAGCTGTTCCAGAACGGCAATGAAGCCCTGTATTACGGGCTGAATGCTCTCTCCAACAACCTGATCATGGTAGACCGAAAGAAGCTGAAGAACCCGAACGGGCTGATCCTCGGTACGCCCGGTTCCGGTAAGTCCTTCTCTGCAAAGCGTGAGATCACCAACGCCTTTCTGGTCACCGATGATGATGTCATCATCTGCGATCCCGAGGCGGAGTATACCCCACTGGTCAACTGTCTGGAAGGTCAGGTCATTAAGATCAGCCCGACCAGCACCCACTATATCAACCCCATGGATATCAACGAGTCCTACTCTGAGGATGACAATCCTCTGGCGCTGAAGGCTGATTTCATTCTTTCTCTTTGCGAGCTGATCGTCGGCGGCAAGGAGGGCCTGCAGCCCATTGAAAAGACAGTCATCGACCGTTGTGTGCATCAGATCTATCAGCACTACTTTGAGGATCCGAAGCCGGAAAATATGCCGCTGCTGGAAGATCTCTACCATGCGCTTCTGCAGCAGGAGGAAAAGGAAGCGCACCGTGTGGCAACGGCGCTTGAGATTTACGTCAAAGGCTCTCTGAATCTGTTCAATCACAGGACCAATGTGGACATCAACAACCGCTTTGTCTGCTATGACATCAAGGAGCTTGGCAAGCAGCTGAAGAAGATCGGCATGCTCATCGTGCAGGATCAGGTGTGGGGCCGCGTGACGGCCAACCGCAGCGCAGGTAAGACCACTCGCTATTATATGGATGAGTTTCACCTTCTGCTGAAGGAGGAGCAGACCGCCGCCTACTCCGTGGAGATCTGGAAGCGCTTCCGTAAATGGGGCGGCATTCCCACCGGCATCACGCAGAACGTCAAAGACCTGCTGTCCAGCCGTGAGGTGGAGAACATCTTTGAGAACTCTGATTTCGTGTATATGCTGAATCAGGCTGCCGGTGACCGTCAGATCCTGGCGCAGCAGCTGAACATTTCCCCTCACCAGCTCTCTTATGTGACCCATTCCGGTGAAGGCGAAGGCCTGCTGTTCTACGGAAATGTCATTCTTCCCTTTGTGGATCACTTCCCGACGGATCTGGAGCTCTACCGGATCATGACCACGAAGCTCTCCGAGGTAGCAGATGTGAAGGAGGGGTGATGTATGGCAAGAAAAGCAACCAGGCTCCGGTTCACAGAAGATGAGCTTGCCAATCCGAAAATCAAAAAAGCTGCTTCGAAGGCAGAAAAAGCTGCCGAGAAAGCAGACCGTGCCGCTGCAAAAACGCCGAAGAAAAGAAAGCTGAAGCTGGATGTGGATAAGGCCGCTGAGCGGAAGGTGCACCTCACCTTTGAAAAGCAGGAGATCCCTATGGGAGAACTGAACGGCAGGGGCAACCGTTTTACCCGGTCGGCAGCTCACTCCGCTGCGACATCCGTATCCGGAACCATTCACGGGCAGGTGTCGGCCAACAATCAGGACGATAATACAGCGGTTCAGGCGGTGAACGCTTCTGCAGAAGCGGCGGAGGTCGGTGCACATGCCGTTGACCATGCCATTTACAGCAAGAAGCTGAAATCCTATGAAAAGGCAGAGCGTCTGCAGACCAAATCTGATGCGGCCAATGTGGAAGCCATTTATCAGCAGCGCATGGCGGAGCATCCGGAGGAGTTTTCAAACCCTGTTTCTCGATGGCAGCAGAAAAAAGCGATCCGAAAGGAATATGCGGCAGCAAGACGCGCCGAAGAAACCGCAGCAAACGCAAGCACGGCGGCCAAGGAAGGTGCTGCAGGCGTAAAATCTCTGGGCCAGAGGCTGGCTGAATTCAAGGATAAGGCGCTGGAGTATGTGGCCGAGCATCCGCAGGCTTTCCTTGTGGTCGCTGCGCTGGCGATCCTGCTCATTATCGTTTCGTCCGCCCTTTCCTCCTGTTCTGCGTTCCTGCCGGGCGGCTCCGGTGCAGTCATCGCCACCACCTTTACGGCAAACGATGAGGATATCATCGGCGCAAACAATGACTATAAAGCATTGGAGGCAGCCCTTCAGCGCCAGATCGACAACATTGAGTCCGGCTGTCCCGGCTATGACGAGTACAACTACTACCTGGATGAGATCGGCCATGATCCGTACCAGCTGGCGGCCTATCTGACAGTCCTCTTTGAGGATTATACAAGAAGCGAGGTGCAGGCTACGCTGCATACACTCTTTGAGCTTCAGTATGAGCTGAAGCTTGAGGAAAAGGTCGAGATCCGGTATCGGACGGAGACCCGAACCGGCACCAGGACTCATACAGACCGGGAGACCGGTGAGGTTACCGAAGAGGATTACGAATATGAGGTTGAGGTCCCCTATGAGTACTACATCCTGAATGTCACCCTGACCAATAAGAATCTGGGCCATGTGATCACAGAGTCTGGCGGGATGAATGAGGATCAGGCGGAACGCTATGCCATTCTGCTTCGAACCAAGGGCAACAAGGCATGTCTCTTTGCAGATGACCCGTATGTCTCGACCAGCAATGAATACCTGAAGTATGACATCCCCGGCGAGGCTCTGACCGATGCGCGTTTTGCCAACATGATCCGCGAGGCGGAGAAGTATCTGGGATACCCTTATGTCTGGGGCGGCTCTTCTCCCTCTACCAGCTTTGACTGCTCAGGATTTGTCAGCTATGTCATCAATCACTGCGGAAACGGCTGGAATGTGGGCCGCATGACAGCCAACGGATTGATGGATCACTGTGCAATCATCCGTCCAGGTGAAGCAAAGCCCGGTGACCTGATTTTCTTCCAGGGAACCTACAACACATCGGGGGCCAGCCATGTCGGCATTTATGTCGGCAACGGCATGATGATCCATTGCGGAAACCCGATTTCGTATGCATCGATCAACACGGCCTACTGGCAGCAGCATTTCTACTGCTACGGTCGGATCCCGGATTAAATGAAACGGAGGTAATGTATGACAAAGCTTGAAAAGATCGGCGCAGATCTGAAGCGTGCCCGTGTGAAGCAGGCCGAATGGACCCGGCGCGTAAAGGATCTGGAAAACCGTTATCGTGAAGAGGAAAACAGCGTGATCCATTCCATGGTTCATGCTGCCAATCTGACTCCGGAGCAGCTGGCCCAGATCATTGAGCTGGCTGCGAAAGGCACGGTCGGCGTTTATCCTGAACAGGCAGACGAGCCTGAGAACTACAGCAAGGAGGATATGGAGAATGAATATTAAGAGAATGATAGCAGGCTTTACGGCGGCAGCCCTGATGCTGGGTACGCTGTCCACTACCTGCTTTGCAGCTTCGGCTGAAAACGATGATAGCAAAAAGGATCCTGCGGCAGTCATGGAAGGTGCAGCAACGGATATCGGGAATACGGAGGAGGAACAGCTCCCCTATGATGTGGACGTGGATGAGGACGGCAACTTTACCTTCACCTTTGGTGACTGGGAGTGGTCCACTGCAGACGTGAAAACGGATGCTGCGGTCAGCAGTAAGGTCAAAAGCTATCTGAACCTTCGCTCCGGCTTCGGCATGGAATATGAGATCATCGGTCACTTGCTCCCCGGTGAGAAGGTGCAGGTGGTCAGTGAGGACGGTGACTGGTATCAGGTCGTGATTCCGGAGCGAACCGGCTATGTGTACAAGGACTATGTGAATATGCTGAAGAAGGAAGAAGAGAGCGGAACCATTGATGAGGAATTCCTGTCGATGCTGCTTTTCCTTATGATGAACAGCATGGATCAGGCGGTAAATGCCTCCCCTCTTACCCCGGATGGAAATCTGACGCTGGTGGATGATATCGGTCCTTCCTCCGGTGCCGGTCAGCAGTTTATCACGCTGGTCACCAAGTCCGGGAACTACTTCTATCTGATCATTGACCGTAATGACAAGGGCGAGGAAAACGTGCATTTTCTGAATATGGTAGATGAGGCAGATCTTTTTGCACTCATGGATGAAGAACAGGTTAAGGCCTTCCAGACGGCGCAGGACGCTGCCAATGCCGAGAAGGAGGAGTCTGCAGCAACGCCTCAGGCTCCCTCTGAAACAGAGGAGCCTGAACAGCAGGAGCCTCCAAAGGCAGAAAAGAAGTCCGTTCCCGTGCTGTCGTTCATCGGTGTGTTCATCATCCTGATCGCCTGCGGCGGTGGATATTTCATGATGCAGACCCAAAAGAAAAAGGCCGCTGAACAGCGACCTGACCCGGATGCGGATTATACCGAGGAAGACGACGATGAGTACGAGATTCCGATGGATGAAAATAACGAAGATGAACTCGAGTATCTGGACGAGGACGATTCTGAAGCGGTTGAGGATTCTCAGGAATAATGAATAAGGGCATGGCCCGGGGTGGCGAAAGCTGCCCTTTTACATAACAAGCGATTGATATCTTGAACTGAAGTTTTTCAATATAGTATTTTATGTGATATAATGATATTTGGGTTATTAGGCATTATTCGACTAATTGATAGCCACGAACTGGTTCGAAAGGAATATAACCATGAAAGATAATATTATCGAAAAAGCTAAGAAGGAAATTACATTCGAAAACGTTCTTGCTACAGCGATAAAAGCACCTGGAGTAAAAGTAAATCGTGCAAAGTTTCTTCAAAAGGAGCTTAAAAAATACTGCTCCGATGATGTGGTTTCTTCAGCTATCAAATCAAACCCGGCAAAAGCTGGTATTCCAAGAGAACTGATTGATAAGATCTCAAAGCAGATTGTCAACTATGAAGCAACAAAAGTGACGGGAATATCTGTGGCAGCAAGTATTCCCGGTGGAGCTGCAGCCGTCGGAGCTGCGGCGGCAGATATCACCTCTTATTTTGCTTTTGTATTAAGAACAGTTCAGGAACTGGCGTATCTTTATGGTTTTGAGCAATTTGATCTGAATGATGACGAAGTAGATGCGGAAACAATGAATACGGTTCTTCTGTTTATCGGTGTCATGTTTGGAGTAAAAGGTGCTGCTTCAACATTGCAGAAGTTTGCAAATGTTCTAGCAAAACATATTTCAAAGAAATTGGCTCAGAAAGCATTAACAAAAGGAACTCTCTATCCAATTGTAAAAAAGGTAGCAACTAGTGTCGGTATCCGTATGACAAAGCAGATATTTGCTGATACCGTAGCTTCGGCAATTCCAATTCTGGGCGGTGCCTTATCTGGTGGCTTAACATATGCAATGTTTAGACCTGGATGTATGAAACTCAGGAGAAATCTAAGATCCTATAATTTGTGCGATCCTGAGTTTTACAAGAATGCAAGTGAAGAACCGGATAAAGAAGTAATAGATGTAGAATTTGTAGAAACAGATTCTATGGATAACGAAATCGAATAATCCTTACATACCCCTCCCTTCCTAACGGATCGGAGGGGTTATTCTATGTAAGGAGGAACCCATAATGAAGCTTGTACTTGCCGAGAAGCCCTCGGTTGCCCAGTCTCTGGCTAAAGTGCTGGGGGCGAACAAACGCTGCGACGGATATCTGGAAGGCAACGGATATGTTGTCAGTTGGTGCGTCGGCCATCTGGTGGAGTTGTCTCAGCCGGAAGCCTACAATGAGACTTACGCCAAATGGAGGCTTGAAGATCTTCCGATTCTGCCGACTGCATGGAAGTATCAGGTATCCGCTTCCACGAAGAAGCAGTTTGGCATCCTGAAGGATCTTATGAAGCGTGAAGATGTGAAAAGCCTTGTCTGTGCGACGGATGCCGGACGTGAGGGAGAGTTGATCTTCCGTCTGGTCTACCATCAGGCAGACTGCAGGAAACCGTTTGAACGGCTCTGGATCTCCAGTATGGAGGATCAGGCCATCCGGGATGGATTTGCCCATCTGGAACCGTCAACCAAATATGATGCTTTGTATGAAGCAGCCCTTTGCCGGGAGCGTGCCGACTGGATTGTCGGAATGAACGCCACCCGGCTTTTTTCATGCCTGTATCATCAGACACTGAATGTGGGCCGCGTGATGACACCGACGCTGGCCATGGTCGTTATGAGGGATGCAGAGATCGCAGCCTTTGTATCGAAGCCTTTTTACACCGTGCAGCTTGGTATGGACGGCATCACGGCAGCCAGCAGGCGTTTTGATGACAAGGAGGATGCGCAGGAGGTGCTTGCCAAATGCAAGGAGAGCATGAAAGCCGTGGTTAAATCCATGGATCGAAAAGAGAAAACGGAGCATGCCCCGCTTCTCTATGATCTGACCAGCCTGCAGCGTGATGCGAACCGTATCCTCGGATTCACCGCACAGCAGACGCTGAATTACACCCAGGCGCTCTATGAAAAGAAGCTTGTGACCTATCCTCGTACCGACAGCAGATACCTGACAGAGGACATGAAGCCGATGCTCCCCGCCCTGATCACTCAGGTGGCCGAAAAGATTGGAGCCGATGCTTCCGCCTGGAAGGCCGACAACGGCACAGAACTTTCCGTGGATGGAATGTGTGACAGTCGAAAGGTCAGCGACCACCATGCCATTATTCCGACCGGAACCATGTGTGCGGCGGATCTGACGGCCCTCCCTTCCGGAGAAAAGGCGATCCTGCAGCTGATCGCGGTGCGGCTTCTTTGCGCAGCTGCTCCGAATCATCGCTATGCGGAGGACATGATCGTTCTGGTCTGCGGTGGCGAAGATTTTACGAAAAAGGTCAGGACCGTGCTCTATGGCGGTTGGAAAGATATCTGGCAGCACTTCTACCCCTCCAAGGAGAAGGAGCAGGAGCCTTATGGCGGCCCGATTCTTTATCCCAATGCCATGGTGCCTTTTTCTCAAGCGGAGATCAAGGAAGGAAAGACCACAGCACCCAAGCACTTCACGGAGGATACCCTGCTTTCCTCTATGGAAACTGCCGGTGCGGAAGATATTCCGGAGGATGCCGAGCGGAAGGGCCTAGGAACGCCCGCTACCCGCGCAGGTATTATTGAAAAGCTGGTGCAGAAGGGCTTCATGGAGCGCAAGGGCGATAAGAAAACGCGCTATCTGATTTCTACAGATAAGGGCAATGCCCTGATTACGGTCATGCCCGAGCAGATCCAGTCCGCATCCATGACCGCAGACTGGGAACAGAAGCTTCTCCGCATGGAGCGCGGAGATTATGAAGCCGAGGATTTCATGAAGGAAATCACGGAGATGATTTCCAGGCTGGTTCAGAACTACGATGCTGTGAAAGGGGCCGACAAGGCGAATCTGTTCGGAGAACAAAGAAAAGGCAGCCCGGGCCGAACACTGATGACAGACCATAAAAGAGTCGGAGCCTGCCCTTGCTGTCAGGCAGATGTGCTGGAAAAACAGAAGGGCTGGTTCTGCAGCAATCAGGAATGTCGATTTGTTCTCTGGAAGGACAATGCGTTTTTTAAGAGCCTTGGAAAACGTCTCTCTCCCGGTATGGTTGAGAAGTTGCTTACAGATGGCCGCATTCGCCTGAAGGACTGCAAGAGCCAGAGATCCGGCAGGAGCTACAATGCCACGTTGCTTCTCACAACAGAGGAAAACGGAAGAGCAAATTTTAATCTGGAATTTGAGAACAGCCGTGGCAGTACGAAAGGAGAAAGATCACGATGATGTCTGAAAAGAAAGAAGCCCTTTATCTGGTGGATCACGAATCCTACCTGCATCTGAAGGAAACGGTCACGCAGACAGGGTTTGCGTATGAGACCTTCGATAAAGCTACCGGTGCTGCCCAGCACACCGGTCTGATCACCTATGAGGAAATGCTGGAAAATCCGATCCGCAATCCCCTCGCCTGCGCCAGAGTGATGGCACTTCAAGAGATCGGGCTCAAAGGTGAAGTGGTTTCCGAAGTTGCACTTCGCACGCTGGACCAGATCAAGGAAGCCAGACGCGCCTATCGAAAAGAGCATCCGGAGGATTCTCACGATCACAGCATCCGTTTTATCACCAGCAATTATGAGGAGCTTTTCCGTATTCCGAACGGTGGCAAGGTGCAGATCGATTATCCGGACCGCAGCTTTGTTGCTCCCTGTGAGTATATCGATGATTACCACACCCGGATCAGCGGTGAAGCATACCACATCTGTCAGTTCGCAGAAATTCTGGAACGCGGAAATGGTGTGGTCAGTCCGGAACCGGAGCTGCTGAAGGACCAGGCCGCTTGGCAGATCGGTCATAAGGAGTACCTCTCCATTCAGGCGACAGACGATGGATGGGATTATTCCATCTATGATCGATCCTTCGGTGAAATTGACGGCGGTCAGATTGATCTGGAGAGCATCACCATCCAGGAATGCAGGGATATGCTCCTGCAGGATCTTGGATGGCAGAGCCGTAATTTCACGGAAATGGACTTCGATATGGTCGAGGAACGCGCTGCCGATGCGGCGGAGGAAAGGCTGAATTCCGTGCTGGATCAGCTTCGTGAAAAACGAGCAGCAAGTGTCACCAGAGAAACGGATGCCGATACGATCCCGAAAGCCGCTGCAGGAATGAAAAAGTCGGAGGAATGCTTATGAGTGGTGAACAGAAGACCTACCCCTCTCAGTTTGAGAAGGTAAAGGCTATTACGGATCAGCTGGAAGCGGGAATTCAGGCACTCTTTGAGAGCGACAAATTTCAGCAGTACCTGAAGACCCTTTCCAAGTTCCATGATTATTCGCTGAACAACACACTTCTGATCGCCATGCAGAAACCGGATGCCACCTTGGTAGCCGGATATACGGCTTGGAAGAAGCAGTTTGGCCGTCAGGTCCAGAAGGGCGAAAGCGGGATTCGCATTCTTGCACCGACTCCCTACAAAAAGAAGATGGAAGTCGATAAGACGGATCCTATCACCGGCGAGGTCATCAAGAATCCGGATGGAACCAGCGTCAAAGAAAGCAAGGAAGTTCTGATGCCCGCATTCAAGGTGGTCAATGTCTTTGATGTTAGTCAGACGGATGGAAAACCGCTACCCACGATTGGCGTGAATGAACTGACCGGTGATGTGGCGCAGTATGAGATGTTCTTTGACGCCCTGAAAAAAGCCTGCCCGGTGCCGATCGGTTTCGAACAGATCGACGGCGGAGCCAAGGGATATTTTCATACGGTTGAGAACCGCATCGCCATTCAGGAAGGGATGAGCCAGGTGCAGACCATCAAGACCGCGATCCATGAGATGACGCACCAGAAGCTTCATTCCACCGATCCGACCGCAAAGACAGATCCGGCGGAGCCGAAGCTCACCCGAAATCATAAGGAAGTGGAAGCGGAATCCGTGGCATTCACGGTGTGCCAGCATTACGGAATCGACACCGGTGACTACAGCTTTGCCTATGTGGCGGGCTGGTCCCATGGAAAAGAAACGCCGGAGCTGAAGGCCTCTCTGGATAAGATCAGAAAGACCGCTTCGGAGATGATCACGGAGATCGATGAACATTTGGCGGCTCTGCAGAAGGAATATACCTGGGCTCACCTGACAACGGATGATGTGAAGAACATTGAATGTACCGGTTCAGAGTATATGCCGTATTCCCGTATGGCAGAGCACACCTTTTCCTGTGAAATCGTTGGTGAACCGATGGTGCTGAAGCTTACGGTATCCCAGCATGATGATGGTGAAGGCTTTACTATTCATTCTGAGGAAAAAGATGTTTGGGATGCCATGACGGAGAGTGAGCTCCGGAAGTTGGAACTGGTTCTGACTTCCACGGCTGAGCTTTACTACTGGACATCTCAAGTTGAAAAAGCAGAGACTGCGGAAGCTGTGAAAGAAGTTACCTTCGGATTTATGGAGACGGAAAACCTTGACCTTTCACGAGAGCAGTGCCAGAAATTCTGGGAGGTTGTGGAACAGAAAGAAGCCGCACTATCCCCGCCTTCTGCTCTGGCGGATCTGCAGGCAAAGAAAGATGAATCTAAAAAGGAAGAGTCTTCAAAACCGAAAACAAGGAGTGCTCGAAAGAAAACACAGAAACGAAAAAAGGAGGAAGCGCGATAATGTTTACCGTAGAAGAAATGAATCTGATTCAGGCAATGGATCATACCTGTCGAAGAATGTCGATTTTTGATATGAAAGCCAGCATCCCAAATATTGAAGATGCCGAGCTGAAAGCGCTCTGTGAGAGAACGCTGAGGAAGGTGTCGGCCATGACGGATTCGGATTTTGCGGCGATCGACTTTGCCGTTTATGAGGAGGATGAGAAAAATGAGTGATTGGCATGATGAATTTACTGAGCCCATGCATGATACCCCGGCAGATAAGGATCCGCTGATTGCCGCAATGGAGGCAGCCGGTTATACCTACGACGGATTGGAAAGCACCAATGACAATCTCCGCTTCTTTGGCGAAGGCGGTCAGGTCATCACGATGGGCGGCTGGCACGAATGCGAGGAATGGCTGAATGGTGTCGTGTTCGATGATCCGCAGGTGATGGATCGGGTGGAGATCCTTCTTCACCCGAAGCGTTTCCCCGAACGGGATCCCGGACGAGCGGCGCTTCGTGCGGTCGAGGACGCCGTGGAACAGAACGACAACAATTTTGATGGCATTATCAACAACCTTCCTGAACCGGATCCTACGCTTCAGGCGTGTAAATGTGTAGATGAGGAATCCCGAGAATCCGTGCTTGCCAAGCTGAAGGAGCAGCAGCTGCAGGAGCCTCCGCGCAGGCCGGAGCGCTCCTTCCTCTTATGCGATCCGGAGGAACGAACCCGTGAGTAAATGTAAAAATCGAGGAGGTGTCCCGTGCAGCTGAGAGATAAATGGGTCCACTTCGTAATGTCGCAGGATGAACTGGAACGAATGCAGCAAAAGATGGAGGAACTGGGGATCCGAAACAAGAGCTCCTATCTTCGCAAGATGGCGCTTGATGGCTACTGCGTAAATCTGGAACTGGAAGATGTGAAGGAAATGGTATCCCTTCTCCGTTACTGCAGCAACAACCTGAATCAGTACGCAAAACGAGCCAACGAGACCGGCTCCATCTATGCGGAGGACATCAAAGACCTGCAGAATAGGCAGAACGAGATCTGGGAAATTGCGAAGGAGATCCTTGCAAGACTGGCAACGATCCAGTAAAAAACGGTGTGGCAGGTTTGCTGTCACACCGGATACATAAGCGACATCCTTGACATGAAATCAATCGCTCCATAAACTATCATTAGAACCTACGAAGGAGGACGTATATATGTGGCTGATCAAACTTCCCTTTAGAATAATCGCACTGCCGATTATGGCAATCGTCGCTGTATTCTCGATTTTTTACTCCCTTGCATTGAACATCTCTGCAATGGTCGTTGGCCTTTTATATCTGGTGCTGGGCATCTGCATTGTGATGCTTTTGTTCCAGCAGGCCTGGATCTATGCTGCGCTGGTTTTTGGATTTGCAGTCCTGGTGTTCCTGGCAGTGATGTTTGCTGAACTGATCTCTTTGGGACTGGAAGCATTGACCGGCAAGCTTTCGCAATTCATTTTTTCATAATAGTCCAAAACACACCGGACCTGAGGAACGAAAACTCCTCAGGTCTTTTCTTATGCCAAAATTCGAGAAAGGAGCAGATGCCATGGCAGCAACAAGACTCATTCCCCTGCATGTGAACAAGGGAAAAACCATTGCCCAGAGTCTGGGCGACAGAACGGATTATGCAAAGAATCCGGAAAAGACCGAAAAGGGTGAACTGGTCACCGGCTATCAGTGTGACCCGATGACCGTGGACGAGGAGTTTATGCTGTCCAAGCGTCAGTATGAGCAGATCACCGGTCGGCGGCAAAAGCATGAGGTGATCGCCTATCAGATCCGCCAGTCTTTCAAACCGGGAGAAATCACACCGGAGGAAGCAAACCGATTGGGGCATGAGCTGGCCCTTCGGTTTACCAAGGGAAAGTATGCTTTTATCGTGGCAACGCACACGGATCGAGCCCATGTGCATAATCATATCGTTTTCAATTCCACATCCATTGATGCCACCAGGAAGTTCAAAAACTTCTGGCTGTCCAGCTTTGCCCTGCAGCGTGTCAGTGATCTGATCTGTCTGGAAAACGGGCTTTCCGTGATTGCCCCGAAGCCTTACAAAGAGCGCACAAAGCGAACCGAGTATCCTCGCAGAGTGAAAAACCGGGATGTTCTGTGCGAAGATATCGATCTGATCTTGCAGAAAAAGCCGGAGTCCTTCGACGCATTTCTACAAGAGCTGCAGCAGCTGAACTATGAGATCAAATACGGAAAACACATTTCAGTCAGAGGAAAGAATCAAACGCGGTTCATTCGCCTGTCCTCCCTGGAGGATGGATATACCGAAGCCGATCTCCGAGCCCACTTCCTCGGGCAGCGGGAACACAAGCCTGCGGCAAAACAGCGCTCTCGCACGAACGCCCGCCCCTTCAATCTTGTCATCGATATCCAGAGCAAGCTGCAGTCGAAAGGCGTCGGATATCAGCGCTGGGCTTCTGTCTACAATCTGAAGCAGATGTCAAAGACGCTGCTGTTTCTCCGTGATCACAAGATCGAAAGCATGGAGCAGTTGGATCAGATGGTAATGCAGCAGGTTGCCAAAAGAGATGCGCTTCTCACCTCCATCCAGCAATCAGAAAAACGCCTGGCGGAGATTGGAACGCTGAAAAAACACATCATCAATTATTCCAAGACTCGGTCAACTTATGAGGAGTACCGCAAGGCTGGTTACAGCAAAAAGTTTCTGGAGGCGCATCGGGAAGAAATAACTCTTCACAAAGCAGCTAAAGCGGCCTTTGATGAATTGGGCGTAAAGAAGATTCCGAAGGTGAAGGAACTAAGCATAGAATATGCAGAGGTCCTGACCGCCAAAAAGCAGGCTTACGCAGAGTACCATCAGGTAAAAAATGAGGCTCAGGAGTTGCTGATTGCACAGAGAAATATCGCTTCCCTCTACGATGCAGAACGCAAAGAGGAGGAGCAGAAACACCAGAAGGAAGATCAAATTCATTAAAGTATGGCGCACCAAAGGGCTCGGGTAACAGGAAAGATGCTGTTACGCGGGCCCTGCTTTTTAGCGTTCCGCAGGAATGCGCAGCCATCACGAAGTGATGATCGATAAGGGTTTGGGATTATCCCAACAAGCAAGTTATCCCGAAATGGGATAACGCAGTTTTCGCAGGACTTGGCCAAGGAAACATTGCTTGCGAATTAGTGAGGTGCTCAAAATATTGGGCACGAGGAAGGACCTGTGACTTGATTTTCCGCGAGGTTTGGAGTAAAATTGATATGATAATTTGTAGAAATTGCTCGAATTAGATTGGAGAATTGCATGGGCTATTTATCAATCAGACAGACAGCGGACAAATGGAACCTTTCAGCAAGATGGATCAGTGATCTTTGCAACGCCGGACGAATTCCAGGAGCAATGAAAATAGGATCATATTGGGCAATTCCGGAAGATGCGGAGAGGCCGAAGGATGAAAGAATCAAGAGCGGACGATATATGAAAAATATTGACAAGAATTGAGGACGACCATGAACTCTATTGAAATTTGTGCTGGTGCTGGAGGACAAGCACTTGGCTTAAAACAAACTGGCTTTGAGCATATCGTTCTTGCTGAATATGAGAGCGAGTATTGTGAATGCTTGCGAAACAATCGACCACACTGGAATGTTATTTGCGGGGACGTTCGGGATTCTGATAGTAGACCATATCACAATAAGATAGAATACAGAGAAAAGGAAGAAACAAAATGCCCACTGCAGAAAAGAAAATAACATATCTGGATTTATTCGCTGGTGCCGGTGGGCTTTCGGATGGATTTGCAACTGCTGGCTATCAGCCGATAGCTCATGTAGAAATGGATGCTGATGCCTGCAACACATTAAGGACACGGGAATCTTTTTATTATCTCAATGGCATTGGTGCAAATTGCAAATATCTGGATTATCTGAAGGGCAAAATGTCTCGGGACGATTTTTACAAATTGGTTCCAAACGGAATTTTGAATTCAGTTATTTGTGAAACCATGAGTGATGAAACGATGCCGACTATTTTCGAAAAAATAGATGTCGCTATGAATGTTCGGGCAGTTGATCATGTAGATTTGATTTTAGGTGGCCCCCCGTGCCAAGCGTATTCCATGGCTGGAAGAGCTCGTAAAAATATGGAAGGTGACCCGAGAAATACCCTCTACAAACTTTATTTTCAAGCAATAGAGCGATATTCGCCGGAGATGTTTGTTTTTGAAAATGTTCCTGGACTATTGACAGCTGGTGGCGGTTCTTATCTGACAGAAATATTGTCTGGGTTCAGAGAGCGCGGTTACGAACTGGAATATCATATTCTGAACGCTGCTGATTATGGAGTGCTTCAAAACAGAAAGCGGATCATCCTTATAGGATGGCGGACTGACACTAAGCATGTTTATCCGAAATTGAAACCGACAGAGAAAAAATATTTCATAGCGGATATCCTTGAAGATCTGCCAAGTTTGGAACCGGGACAGAAAAAAGATAAATATGCAAGTGCTCCGACAGAATATTTGCAGGACACGAATTTACGAACTAAGAATGATATTCTTACTTGGCATGTGGCGAGAACTAATCTGGAACGCGACAGAGAAATATATCGGCTGGCTGCACAACTTTGGAAAAACGGACACAAACGTTTGAAGTACACTGATATACCTGTAACCTTAGCAACACATAATAATCGTACGAGTTTCCTTGATCGATTTAAAGTTGTTGCAGATGATTTGCCTGCGTCGCATACGATGGTGGCTCATATTTCAAAAGATGGGCATTATTATATTCATCCGGATGCAGAGCAAGCCCGGTCACTTTCAGTGAGAGAAGCTGCACGTGTACAATCATTTCCAGACAATTTTTATTTCGAAGGTTCAAGGACAGCTGCTTTCAGACAAATTGGAAATGCGGTTCCCCCGTTACTGGCAAAGACAATTGCAGAAGCGCTGATGACTCAATTCGGAGGTCAAGAATACAATGGCTAATGATAAATCGATGGATCAGTTTTACTATGATTTTATGGAAGAGGTTTCGGTAGCCTCAGATATGGAAACCAGCGGATGGACTAAAGATGACTTTCTGACTTCGATAATGTTGGAATATCTTGAAGAGGCTGGCGAAGTATCAGACCCTGTTATGTGTCCGTTCAGGAGCCACGGGTTACAGCTGAATGCATATGCCATTGATGAAGATTGTTCGAATCTGGATATCTTTGTTTGCTTGTATTCGGACAGTGATTCACCAAAGTCTGTTTCACAAGCTGATGTAGACGCGGCAATAAAGCGAGCTATTCAACTGTATCAGAAGGCTATCAATGATTTGTATACCTCATTCGAGAAAGATAATGATACTTATGAATTCGCGATTACAGTCAATCAGCAAAAGGCTCAGATAAAAACCGTCAGAATCTGTGCATTGACAAATGGTCTTGTTAAGCCGATTCCCTTTAAAAATATAACTATGGGAAATGCTGAAATATCCTTTGTGATATGGGATATTGATCGCCTTTACCGATGCGTTACCTCGGGCAAGATGCGTGAGACTATTGAAATTGATTTTGAGGAGAAATTTGGAGTAACGATACCATGCATTGAGAATGGAACCAGTGAAAAATACAGTGTTTATCTGGCCATTATCAGTGGTGAACTTTTAGCAGCATTATATGATGAATACAGGGATCGTCTCCTTGAGAAAAATGTACGCTCTTTTCTTCAGGTAAAAGGTGCAGTCAATAAAGGAATCCGTGATACACTACGCGACGAGCCGGATATGTTTCTTGCGTACAATAATGGAATTTCTGTTACTGCGGAAAGCGTCGATATAGTTAGAGATGAAAATGGAAAACCATCGATTCGACGAATTCGGGATATGCAGATTGTAAACGGAGGACAAACCACAGCTTCTATATTCAATGCCCATAAAGATAGGAAAATAAATGCGGATCTAAGTAAAGTATTTGTACAGATGAAACTTTCCGTCATCACCTCACCGGAAGATATGGATGAAATCGTTCCGCGTATCTCTGCTTTTGCCAATACGCAGAACAAGGTGCAGGTTGCAGATTTTTCTGCAAATGATCCATTCCATAGAAGAGTTGAGGAACTTTCCCGCATAATATGGGCCCCGGCTCAAGGTGGAATGAAACCTGTAAACTGGTTTTATGAGCGGGCTCGCGGTCAGTATGCAGATATGCTTTCCAGAGAGACCACAACTCTCCGCAGAAAGCAGTTCAAGGAAACACATCCTGTATTTACAAAGACAGACTTAGCTAAATATGAAAACACTTGGGATCAGTTACCTTTCCAAGTCAGTGAAGGCGCGCAGAAAAACTTCCGCAGATTCACTCTGCGGCTGGATGAGCGGAAAGCAGCTTTGCCTGATGAGAAGTATTTTCAGAATCTGGTTGCAAAAGCAATCCTTTTCCGTCGCACGGAAAAGCTTGTACAGCAACAACAATATGGTGGTTATCGCGCCAACATAGTTACCTATACTCTTGCACTGCTTTCATTTAAAACTGCACAGCGGATCAATCTTGAAAAAATTTGGAAAGAACAGTCTCTTTCGCCGATACTTGAAGCCGAAATCATAAAAGTTTCAAAAATCATTCACGGCATTATTACAAATCCTCCGGGCGGTGCGAATGTTGGAGAATGGTGTAAAAAAGAAAAATGTTGGGATGTCGTCAAAAAATGTGATTATACAGTAAGCGACAAACTAAGCAGTGAACTGGTGGACGTTGGATATACATCTGCCAAAGCTACACCGAACAGTAGTATTGACTCATTAACAGAGGATGAGCAAAAAATTATTGATAAGGCGGCTGCTGTTTCTGCGGAAACATGGCTGGCTCTTTCAAGATGGGCAAAAGAAACCAATAATTTTCAGCCATGGCTTAGAAGCATGCTTTTTTCAGTGGGTACTTTGGTCGGCCGCGGCAGGAAACCTAGTATAAAGCAATCCAAACATGCGCTGAAGGCATTGAAAGATGCTGGGGATAAAGGCTTCAGGGCTGATTAATGAGGAGATTACGTCATGATGGAATGGAATGAATACATATCGCAGTTGCTCTCTTCCAGCAAAGATTTTAAAAATTTGACAATTTCCATCGATGGCGGAAAAACAAAGACTGAAATTCCACCCATCATTCAGGCCAGTGTGACAATGCTGGACAAGATGACAGCAAAGCAAGGACAACTGAATATCCTTGTCTTCCCTGAAAGAATCCAGTCAATATTCATATTTACCTTGATGAAGCTTTTCCATAATATATCTGCAGGCAAGATTCAGAGTAGCTATGATCCGACTGGCTTCGCACCCGGGGAAAAATTGAAGGTCGGGAATGCAGTTGTTGAATATTTAGGAACAGAGGAACGAGATGGCCTTTTGTGTGTCAACATTCGACTGGCAGATATGGATAAGTGCAGTACTCCCATCAAGTATCTGCCTATTTTTCAGAAGGTTGCCACAAACCGGAAGTTAAGTAAATGGACTAAATATGTGGCAGAACGAAAAGCCTTGATGGCTAAAATCGATATAGAGGTTTCTGGTAGTGAAAAATTGACTTCCATAGCTGCAATGAAAACGCATATGGATAGCTCTATTTTTGCTATGACGTCAGTCGCTTCGGCCAAGGAATTACTGTCGCGTTGTACGATTGGTGCTGACAAGGTTACCAAGCTGTTTTATATTTCCCAATGCGATTATGAAGGAAACCTCAGTAATATCAGTCCGGGACAAATGGCAGGCAATCCAGCTATTGTATTTGCTTCAGATCTGTATGCTATAAACGCAGCTGCAGACAACAATCATCCTATTCAGTCTGTAATTATCGACGGATCCAATACGGCAATACTTGCCGGGCAATTAGATGCTCTGGACGACTTGATTCAGCTTAATATTCCAATAGTATGTATTACCGATGTGGCCAACTCATTTGAGTTGGAACCATTTACGGCAAGAGGATTTAATATCTGGCGTTGGGATAATGACAGTCTGACAAGCCAATTATATGATGCTGTTCCACTGACATCAGACCGTCGGACCAAAAACTGCGCAAAACAATCTGTAGCCTGGATTATTCACGGCGTAGCCGTGAAAGTGGCTGAAAGCCACATAGTTACTAT
>ENA-OZGU01000800-OZGU01000800.1-human-gut-metagenome-genome-assembly--contig:-NODE-800-length-20941-cov-8.006081_pt1 | contig 20941 bp, 19 predicted proteins | sample MGYA00244662_ERZ653670 | MGnify/ENA primary metagenome ERZ653670 (study PRJEB26926, sample SAMN06165224) | human gut metagenome | biome: ENVO:00009003; feature: ENVO:2100002; material: ENVO:00002003...
ACGAGATCGCTCAGTGTCTCGTGGGCTCGGAGATGTGTATAAGAGACAGGGCATTACCGGCACGGATCACCCCGATATCGATCCCCATCTCATTCATGATATCCATGCCATATTTGAAAGAGAAGACGATCCCTTCCTGTGCGGCACGAGCGATATGAGCTTTATTATGAATGTTGAAATTCAGCCCGTGAATGGAGCAATCCACCTGCTTGTTCTGTAACATACGCTCCGCACCGTTCCCGAAAGGCAGAATCGAGAGGCCCTCCGAACCGATCGGAACGGTCGCCGCCAACTCGTTCAAAGCAGGATAGCTTATACCTTCCGGAGCCACATTCCGCTTCACCCATGAATTGAGGATTCCCACACCGTTGATACATAAGAGGACTCCTAAACGTGTCTGGTCTGCCGAATGGTTCACATGCGCAAAAGTATTCACTCGGGACAGCGTGTCGTAGTTCACCTTGCCATTCACACCGTACACAACCCCTGACGTACCGCCCGTAGCAGCTATCTCACCCGGGTTCAGGACATTTAGCGACAACGCATTGTTGGGTTGGTCACCGGCCCGATAGGTAACCGGCGTACCCTTCTTCAAACCCAACTCCGAAGCGACCGATCCGAGCAATTCCCCCTGCACACCGAAAGTCGGACGGATATCCGGAACCAGTTCCTTGCTGAACCCGAAATAGTTCATCAGATCTTCAGAAACGCTATTATTCCGGAAATCCCAGAAAATTCCTTCCGAAAGGCCTGAAACAGTCGTGACAATATCGCCCGTCATGCGCATGGCAATAAAGTCACCAGGCAACATGAATTTATGCACCTGTCCGAATATCTGCGGTTCATACTCTTTTACCCATGCCAATTTGGAAGCCGTAAAGTTTCCGGGAGAATTCAAAAGATGTGCCAGGCATTGCTTTTCGCCGATCGACTTGAAAGCGCGATCCCCATAAGGCACCGCACGACTGTCGCACCAGATCACCGACGGACGCAGCACCTGCATCTTCCTGTCCACCAATACGAGCCCATGCATCTGGTACGAGATGCCGATCGCATCTATCTCCGTTCCCTTGATGCCCGCCTTCGCGATCGCACCCTTTATCGCTTCTTTCAGATACATCCACCAGTCATCCGGATTCTGCTCCGCCCATCCGGGACGCACGGCTTTGATCGCCGCCTCTTCTTTCGGATAAAAATCAGAGGCAAGCGTCAACCCCGTATCTTTATCGACAATAGAAGCCTTCACCGAAGAACTTCCGATATCACAACCTAATAAACACATACTATATCATATCTTATTAAACTTCGAATGCAACTTGTTATATTTCACCTTATCGAACCGGTAATAGCGGGCTGCCCGATGATTCACTCCCGTTTCCACTTCATCCGTCTGCACGACATATTCCATCGCCGTCATCTTTTTATGGAAATTGCGTACATCTATCGTCTTATTATAAATGATCTCAAAAATGCGCCGCAACTGATAGGCCGTAAACTTTGACGGAAGATAATCGAAAACGATACCCGGTTCGACATCCACCCACCGCCGTATCTCTTCGCCGGCAGCTTCAACAATTTCCTTATGGTCGAATGGCAGATGTGGCAATTCATTTATAGGTGCCCAGATAAGGGTATCGGACATCTCCCCCATCGTCATTTTCTTCCCGAACTTACACAACGCCAGATAAGCGACCGTCACGATTCGTGTGATTTTCATTTTGGAAGCATTTTCCAGCCATTGCACATCCTCTTTATTCTTGGTACGGGCAGGAGAGCCGAAACTGCGGAACTGTTTCAAGGCTACACGTTTCAGACCTGTCGCTTCGTTCAAGACACGATAAGCGGCCGTATCCAGATCTTCACTCTCATAAATCAAGCTTCCCGGCAATTTGTAGTGTTTCTCGTTACTACCGGCAACTTGTCTTTCGACGAGCAACACGCACAGTTTATCTTCGTTTGCCCCAAGCAATACGCAATCGACCGAAACGTGCGGATAAAACATTTCATGCTTATTTTCCTGTGTTTCCATAATATCCCAATAAAGATTCTCCGCAAATATAAGGTTAAAACGACATACGACATAATGTAATTCGAACAATATCTACTCAAAAGGCTAAAAAGCCCGTTATTTAACATACATTATCACTCACAGAAAAAGGAACTGTACCAAACCTGAACTTTAATGCGATTATCCGGAAAGGGAAGAAACTTCTAACATTTATTCAATACATTTGTTATTAAAAAAAGACGTACTATGGATATCAAACATCTACAGTTCTCATTCCGAATGTACTGGGCGAATATGAAGGGCTTGCTGAACATGGTGGCCGAAGGAATCATACTCGTCGCCTCTCTCGCCTCCCTCTTCATCCTGGTCTATCAGTTCGGATTCAAATATTCGGCCCATGTCACCCATATGTTGGAAACCAGCCGGGTTTACCTCCTGCTGGCTTTCTTTACCGGGATATCGCTTCGGTATATTTTGAAATTCAAAGAGATCATACAAGAGAAAATGTTATACCTGGATATCGGCATTTATTTTTTCCTCTTTGCCGTGCTATCGGGCAAAGTATTCTTCAAAGAAGCCATCCACCAGTCGCTGCCCTACCTCGGTTTCCTCACGGAACCGCTGTTCGTTTATTTCCTCCTGCTGTTGCTGAGCGCCATCCATTTGTCGCGGCAGACATTCACGCTGTTACAAAGCCATATCAAGCCGTCCCTCCTGTTCCTGCTGAGTTTCGTGTTCGTCATCCTTGTCGGTTCGGGATTGCTGATGTTGCCAAACGCCACGGTGCACGGGATTCATTTCGTAGATGCCCTGTTCATCTCGACCACCTCCGTCTGTGTGACCGGACTGACGACAGTCGATGTGGCAACGACATTCACGCATACAGGACATATCATCATCATGTTTCTTATCCAGATCGGCGGTATAGGAGTCATGACTTTCACCAGCTTTTTTGCCCTTTCTTTCATGGGGCATTCATCTTTCACCAGCAAGCTCGTTCTGAAAGACATGCTGAACGAAGACCGGGTGAACGGGCTGTTCCGGGTGATCCTTAACATCCTGTTCGTGACACTGTTTATCGAAGGTGTAGGGGCCTACCTGATTTATCTGGATATAAAGGGAGGGCTGCCGGGAGGCACGCAGGAAGAAGTGTTCTACGCTGTGTTTCATGCCGTTTCGGCTTTCTGCAATGCTGGGATCTCGACGCTGAGCGGAAACATGTATGACCCGCTGGTCGCCCAAAAATACAACCTGCATGTCTGGATCGCCCTGCTCATCGTATTCGGCGGGCTAGGTTTCCCGATTGTTTTCAACTACCTGAAGCTGTTACGACATCTGCTTGTCAATACATTCAAGATCGTAATCGGACAGCAGAAGCATTATATCCATACCCCCAGAATTATCAATATCAACACGTACATCGTGATGATCAGCACGTTGGTATTGCTTGCCGGCGGTACATTTTTCTACTATCTGCTGGAAATGGACAATACGCTCGCCGGATTGCCGTTCAGAGGACAGCTTGCCAATGCATTCCTGGGAGCCGTCACCCCGCGTACGGCCGGATTCTGCGTCGCGGATATGGGGACGCTGGCCACCGGGACGCTCATGCTGACGCTGATCCTGATGATAATAGGCGCCGCTCCCATGTCTACCGGCGGCGGTTTGAAAGTAACGACCGTCTGTGTCGCCCTGCTGACCGCGCACAACGCCGCCCGCGGGAAAGAGAATGTGGAAATCCGCAAACGTGAAATATCACCGGAAACCATACGCAGGGCTTTCGCCACAATCGTTTTCTATTTCTGCTGGCTGGGGGCGGCCGTCTGGATATTGTCCATTACCGAAAAAGACGTATCGGTCTTCACCTTGACCTTCGAAGTCGTGTCGGCACTCAGCACGGTAGGGTTAAGTTTGAACTTCAGCCCGTTACTGAGCATTTCGGGAAAACTGGTCATCATCTTCACCATGCTGGTCGGACGTATCGGCATACTGGCCTTCTTTATCAGTTTCTACAAGGAATACAAAAAGAAGAATTACACCTATCCACAGGAAAATATATTAATGTAACATAAAGAATACAATATGAAATATTTAGTAATCGGATTAGGAAACCTGGGACGCGCCATCGCCGAAAGCCTGACACGCATCGGCAATGAAGTGATCGGCGTAGATATCAACCCGCACAAGACCGAAGCGGTCAAACACACCATATCCGGAGCAATCAGCCTCGACACGACGGACAAAGACGCCTTGAACACGCTACCACTGAACGAGATGGATGCCATCTTCGTCACCTTCGGCAAGGACTTCGGGACCTCCATACAGACTGTAGCCCTGCTAAAGAACTTAGATGTGAACAAACTGATCGTACGAGGGATTTCTCCCATCCACGAGGCAGTGATCCGTTCGATCGGTGTAGCGGAGATCATCACTCCGGAAGATGATTTCGCCGGTATGTACGCATCCCAATCCTTACTTGGGGAACTCTTCAAACAATGGTACAGAGTGACGGACACACACCATCTCTACAAGATAAAAGCACCTGTCACCTTTGTCGGACAGACCCTGCAGACCATAGACATAGAAGAGAATTTCGGAGTGCGCCTTGTCGGCATCGAACGCCCCAAGACAGAACGCAACCTGATCGGGTTAAAACAAACCCAATACTCCGTCATCGACAAAATCACCGGAGACCTGAGAGTCGAAGAAGGTGATCTGCTCATCCTTTTCGGCAAGATGGAAGTGTTGCACAGGCTGGCAGATATCTGACGCCGGTTTATTCTTTCTGAGGTATCTTGGAAACCAAAACCTTATCTATACGGGCGCCGTCCATATCGACGATCTCGAATTCGAAGTTCAACCAGCTCAATTTCTCACCGGTCTTCGGAACCCGTTCCAGAATCTCCAGGATCAGGCCGCTGAGCGTATTATAGTCATGCTCGGCATACAAATCTTCCATGTCGAAATATTCAAGGAAGTCATAGAAGTTGTACTGCCCGTCCACCAGCCAGGTCCCGTCGGACCGCTCGACGATCTCGGCTTCTTCCCCCACATCGGGAACCTGCCCGATCAGACCTTCCATGATATCTTTCAAGGTGACGATCCCCTGGATGCCTCCGAACTCGTCCGTGACGATGCCATATTTCACACGTGCCTGCTTGAACTGTTCCAACGCATTATACACACTCTGGTTTTCCGGCATAAACTCCGCCGGACGAATCACCTGCGACAAAGAGAAATCCGGCTCGTCGATACGGCCGAACAAGTCTTTCAGATAGACGACGCCTTTGATATCGTCAAACTTTCCGGCAGCAACCGGATAGATGTTGAAAAGATTTTCCTGGACTTTCTCGCGTATCTGCTCGATACTGTCCGTCAGGTCCAGCCAGACAAGCTCGCTGCGGTGTGTCATGATAGAACCGACATTACGGTCGCCCAGATTGAACACGCGTTCCACGATGTCCTGCTCGACTTCCTGCACTTCGCCGACATCAAAGCCTTCTTTGACAATTGCCTTGATCTCCTCCTCCGTCACCTTGTTTTCTTCAGTCGCATCGGTTCCGATCAGTCTGACGGTCAACGCCGTACTCTTGGATAACAGCCACACGAAAGGCGAGGCGACCAGCGAAAGGAAATTCATCGGTTTGGCAACGAGCATCGACACACGCTCAGCATAGCCCATACCGATACGTTTGGGGACCAGCTCGCCCATAATCAATGTCAGATAAGTGACGATCACGACAATTGTGGTTTTGGAAACTCCCAACGCATAAGGTTCCAGAAAAGGAATGCGGCGGACATGCTCGGCCAGGTCATAGGCAAAAGCCTCGCCCGAATACAAACCGGTCAGAATACCGATAAGCGTAATCCCGATCTGGATGGTAGAGAGAAACCGGTCCGGTTCGTTTGCCAGCTTCAAAGCAGTCTTGGCAGATTTGTTTCCACGTTTTGCTTCCAGCTCAAGACGAGCCTTACGAGCTGACACCAAAGCAATTTCCGACATAGAAAGAAGGCCGTTCAATAAGATAAGACCGATAATAATAAATATTTCCATTTGCTATATACACAGCGATTGATTAGAGAGGCGAAGATATGAATTATTCGAACTCTCACATCTAACAAGATGAAAATAAATCTAATTAATATATAAAAAAAGCCATTCTATCTTCGCAGACAGAACGGCTTCATGTGTCGATAAGTTTCACTAACTCTTATTTAAAATTTTATTAGAAAACAGTATCGGGAGATAGATACATACTTACTCGATTACCTCGCCCTTCTCATTCAGAACAACCGTCTGTTCCTTCTGATCTTTGTCGACAAGGACGACTTTATACTTCTTAGCACCGTCGGCACCGGCAACATAGGCTTCCTTCACCGTACTGCCCTCGTAAGACTTGGCGATTGCATCCTGCACGGCCTGGGGAAGTTCCTTTACCTCGATTTTCACGAAATCGTCCTGCATTACGTTTTCGACTGATACCTGTACAGTCGATGCCTGTACACCTTGTGATGCGAATGCCACACATGCTACTACCGCTACCATTAAAACAATCTTTTTCATGACTCTAACAATTTAAAAGTTAATACCTAAGTGATTACTAAAACCTTTATTCAATCTGATAAAACAAGTACAAGGATCGTACCACAACAGCATGCCAAAAACATGATAAAGTGTCCCAGAGCTTACAAAATAAGGGGTAGAAAAAGAGCAAACCATCGGATACCCAACCATAAAACATGGGAAAAAGTGTAGAAGTCCGTGTATTTTTTCTACAATAAATGTGGCACACCTCTTCCAATCTCCATTTTAATTGTTAATTTAGCCACATCATTAATGAAATCTAATAAAATATGAATTTAAGTGATCCCAAAGATTGTCTGTATTGCCAGAACAATCAGACTTTACACGAGCTGATGATCGAAATCGCTCCTCTCTCGGTATCCAGACTGTTCCTGTTCAAGGAACAAACGTATCGCGGGCGTTGCCTGGTTGCCTACAAAGACCATGTACACGACTTGAACATGCTCAGCGACGAAGAACGGAACGCATTCATGGCCGATGTCGTACGGGTGACCCGCGCGATGCAGAAAATATTCAATCCGCAAAAGATCAATTACGGCGCTTATTCGGACAAACTGTCGCACCTTCATTTCCACCTGGCCCCGAAATATGAAGGAGGCCCTGACTTCGGCGGGACATTTACCATGAACCCGAAAAAAGTATACTTGACGGATGCGGAATACCAGGATATGGTTGAAAAGATCAAAGAGGCGTTATAAGGCAGGCACAGAAGTTGCAAAAGTGGACGCGGAAGATTTCCGGACATAACATATAGGAAGGTGTGTCAAAATCTCCTTGTCCCCGCACTTGATGCGGGGATGCAAAAGGACAGACCTTATCAATCAGACTTTTATAGGGCTGGTTTTAATGCGATCCCGCGTCAAGCGCGGGAACAGGATAGTTTCGACACACCTCTTACTCTATTAATGCTTCCGTGTCTGCTTACTTTACAAACGAAGACTTCAGCAGGTAATCGGCACTTTTCTTCACGCCTTCGAACTGATGTCCGCTACCCGTACCTTCCATTTCAACGAAATAGTCCTTATGGCCGTTTGCATAGAAATGCTTGAATATCTGCTCGAAGTTCATCATGCCGGAATCCCCCAGGACATAGCGGTCTTTGATATGGAGCACTTTGATACGGTCTGCATATTTCGTGATATACTCGACCGGATCCTGCTGGCCCATCACGGCCCAGTAAACGTCCATCTCAAAGAAAACCAATGACGGGTCCGTATTCGCCAGGAAGATGTCATACACTTTTTCGCCTTTGTTATGGCGTCCGAACTTCATTTCCGTGCCGCCGGGAACCACCTTGGCAAATTCCATGTCGTGATTGTGGTAACCGAACGGTATGCCGGCCGCTTTCACGATCTTTCCGGCTTCGTTGAAGACTTCACAAACAAATTTCGTTTCTTCCACGTTACGGGTACTGGGCTGGCCGGGCTGCACCAGATATTTCACTCCTAACTTGGCATGGTCGTCAGCCGTCTTCTTCCAGTATTCCTTTATTGTATTCAGGTTGTCTTTCGTGTATTCGCGAACAGGAGGATTCACATGCGAACTCAGAATCGTAATGCCGGCATCATCCGCCATCTTCTTGAAATCCATCAATTCGATATCACGGATCTTGCCTTTCCCATAACCGGCAAGTTCGATGGTCTGATACCCCATCTTTTTCAACTTCTTCATTCCTCCCGGAACATCCTTGTAAAGCTCGTCGCCTAAAGAATAGATTTGTAAACCGATGTTCTTGGCCGCCGTCGCTTCGAAAGCGGCAGATGTCGCAGGCTGCGCTGCAACGGCATTCCCTACCTTACCGGCCATCAGGCCACCCAACGTAAACAGGGACGCGTTTTTCAAAAAGTTTCTTCTATTGATCATGGTCTATTAAATTTAGATTGCTCCAAAGGTATGATTTTATTCTGGAAATCATACAAAAAGCCGTTTGAAAAAAAATCAAACGGCTTCCTGTTCTTTCTTCTGCACCTCAGATAAACTCGTTCACCGACGAGACGATGCTTCCGTCGAACAGATTGATGATCCGGTGGGCGAAACTGGCATCGTGCTTGGAGTGAGTCACCATGACGATCGTGGTCCCTTCCCGGTTCAGTTCGGTGAGCAATTGCATCACTTCGGCTCCGTTCTTCGAGTCCAGGTTACCGGTCGGCTCATCGGCGAGGATGATCTTCGGATTCGAAACGACAGCACGTGCGATGGCCACACGCTGCTGCTGTCCTCCGGAAAGCTGCTGCGGGAAATGGCCCGCGCGGTGGCTGATGTTCATCCTTTTCAGGATATCGTTCACCATCTGCTTACGCTCGCCGGCTTTTACTTTCAGGTAGGTAAGCGGGAGTTCCACGTTTTCGAACACGTTCAGTTCGTCGATCAGGTTGAAACTCTGGAACACGAAACCGATGTTGCCTTTGCGGACCTGCGTACGCTCCTTCTCCTTGAGATGCCCGACTTCCTTGCCTGCCAGGTAATAATCGCCCGAAGTCGGATTGTCCAGCAGCCCCAAGATATTCAGCAATGTAGATTTGCCACATCCGGAAGGTCCCATGATAGCCACAAACTCGCCATCTTTCACTTCCAGGGAAACATTATTCAATGCAATCGTCTCCACCTCTTCCGTACGGAAAAACTTACTTAAACCTTCGATCTTTATCATGACTTTCTGAATTATGTTTTTTTGATTTTATTCTGATTTTATGTTCTTTACCGGATTTTCGTTAGCGACATGCCAGTTCTGGTACGTCACCGTCATAAACGTGATCACGCCTACGGCCAGGAAAGCCAGCGGCAACACCCACCAATACATCGGCGTACGGTAGGCGAAATTCTCCAGCCAACGGTGTACGCCGTACCAGGCGACCGGAGCACCGAAGACGAAGCATATCAGCAAAATCCAGAAGTAGCTCACATTGAACATATACAAGATTTCTCCCGTCGTCGATCCCAACACCTTGCGCACGGCGATCTCTTTCCGCTTGTATTCGCTTTCGAACACGACAAGGCCGAACACGCCCACAATCGAGATAAAGATAGCGACAAGGCTGAACAAGGTGATCAAAGAACCGATCTTCAATTCCTTTTCGTAGGTATGCTGCAAAACCTCGTCATAGAAACGGACCACAAAAGGATACTCCGAATCGAACTTTTCCAGCGACTCGCGCACATGCTCCATTCCGGAGCGAAGGTCGCTTCCCGCCTTGAACTTCACATAGGCGGTATTATAATAGTTGCCTTCCTGCCCCCACTGGTATTTGCCCCAAAGATAGAAAGCCATCGGGGTAACTTCCTGGCGGAATGAGGCGAACTTGATATCCGGGATAAAACCGATGATCTCGTCACCGTCGATCTTTTCGTTCAACTTCAATTCGTACTGCGCCTTCGCCTTTTCGTTGAATATATAGCAACCCGTCTCCTTCTGATCGTCTTCCGGACGGAAATCACGACCTTCCTTGACCTCTATCCCCATCACTTTCAGGAAAGAAGAAGAAACAGGAAGACACTGGAAATTGATGTTGTTCCCATTATAGTCACGCCCCCATCCCATGTACTGGTCCTGGCTCGAAAGCAGGAATTGGGAATAGGTCACGTCCTGCACGCCGGAGAACGATTTCAACCGGTCCGTGAAAGCATCCCGGTTCTTATTTATAGTATTATTCAGATGCACGATAATCATCTCCTCCTTGTCATATCCCAACGGCGCATTCTGCATATAATGATTTTGCAGGTACATAAATAAAGAGCCGATAATCAGGATGAAAGAAGCCACAAACTGGACCCCCACCAGCACGCTCCTCATCCGGCGCCCGGCAAGCGAGAGGCCGAAGCTTCCTTTCAACACCAATGCCGGCGGGAAAGAGGTGACATAGTAGGAAGGATAAAGGCCGGCCAGCACTCCCACGATCGCCGCGATCACGGCCGTGCCGGCAATGATCATCGGCTGCGCCCCGAACGAGATGTCGGCATCCACCAGCGAGACTACCGGTGTTTTGGGGATTATGTATAAGAAAAGAAGCGAAAGCAGATAAGCAAACAGACTGACGCAGACCGCCTCTACCAACAAACTTCCACGCAACGTACGGTCGGAACTGCCCAGCACCTTCTGCGTGTTGATGCTCTTGATGCGCATAGGAGTCAGCGCCGTGCTGAAATTGGTAAAATTGATACCGGCGATAATAAGGATGACAAAAGCGATGGAGAAAAGCACCAGCAACGTCTGGCGGCTCGCTTTCGGCATCGAATCGAAATCCACGTTACTCAGGAAATGGACATCCGGCAAAGAGGTCAGGCGGAGATCCAAGCTATTCTCCTCCCCCCATTCGAACTCATTGCCGAAGGCTTCCTTCGCATTAAAATTACGCTTGAAATTGTCCAGCACCTCAGCCTTATCCATCCCCTTGCCCAGACGGACAAAGAAAAAATAATTCCAGTTTCCCCAGTTATCATAGTTTTCCTTCGGGCTCATCGACGTGTACATGACGTTCTTCAAAGCAGAGTTACGGGGAAAATCCTTATATACGCCTTTCACGATTTTCGCATCTTCCATAGGATTGGCAGAGATCAGCTGCTTGCCTACCGCCGATTCGTCACCGAAGATCTTTCTCGCCATGCTTTCCGGAAGGACTACGCTGTTGGGCTCATCCAAAGAGCGCTCGCTTCCTTCGAGCATATCGAAACGGAACACTTCCAAGACTCCGGGAGTCACGTTCCACGCATCTTCCTTGTAGCTCGTCCGCTGTCCGCCATCCTCTATATAGAAAAAACGGCTTTCGGTCCAAGCACTCAAAAGGCATCCTTCCTCTATAAGAGGCGAAGACCCGGTAAACGCCCGCGCGAACGGACGGCAGATAATGGCTTGCGACCCTTTGCTTCCGTGTACGATATCCACCCGGAAAATAGCATCGGCGTTCCGGTGGCTGCGGTCGAACGTATAATCATAATTCACCTGCATCATAATGAGCATAAACGCCACAAAAGCAATGCTCAACCCCAGCACATTCAAAACAGAAGCCGTCTTGAACCGGCGGAGCACACTAAAGAAATTTCGCAAAATCGTTTTCATATCCAACTGTTTTGCTTCAATACTAACAAAAAATATGCCAAATAGCATAACGAGCAAATAATCAATAAAATAGACATCCCACAATTCGAACAGACTGTCTAATAATTAGACACCACTGTCTATTTTCTTGACACTTCCTCTTCCAATCCCGCATACTCCTCCCTGGCGTCGAAGCAAGGGCAGGCCTTGCGGATGTAAGGACTCAGTTGGCAATGTCCCACTATCTTCGCCTCCGGATAGTCCCGCCGGAGCTGGCGGAGCAGGTCGAGCAGCGAACATTTCTGGGCGTAGGTACGGGTGTCGGAAGGGGTTCCCGCCTCATCGAGGCCGCCTTCATAACAGATGCCGATGCTCCGGTCGTTCCACCCGGCTGCATGTGCGCCGATCTGGTTGACGGGACGGCAACGGTGGAGATAGCCGTCGCGGGTGATATAGAAATGATAGCCGATATCGGCAAATCCTCTCGCCTTGTGTGAAGCCCGCAAGGCCTCCACCGGGAAATCGCGGTCATAGCGCGTCGCGCTGCAATGAATTATCAGGAGGCGTACCTCCCGATAATTCTGATAGAAACATCCCGCCGTCATAACGAGCAGGCGCTTATGCCGAGCGCACCGGCAATGGCGCTGGCTACGGCGATGATCACTTTGAGGAGCACTCCCCAGACAGATTTCTTTTCGTTTTTTTGTTCCATGATGAGATTTATGATTTATGATTTGAAAAGCATGGGGCAGGGTCCTGCCCTACGCTTTTCTCTTGCTTTTAATTGTCAATTATCAATTGCTTAAAGTTCTCCCGGCCGGTCATCTTCGCCTCCGCTCCCGCCTCCTTCGTTCGGTTTCTTCGACAGGTCGACCGTCGTCTCGCCTGCTTTCTCGGCACGGAGTACGGCACGTACGGATGCACGGCTGGGTACGGGATTGAAACTCATACCGTTGAAGATCTTTTTCAGATCGTCGCCGGGAACGAACTGGATATTGACTCCGGTGATATTGGTGGCAGTAAACACCTCCGCGCTATCGGCTCCCCGGCTGGTCGCCTGCAAACGAAACTTGCCCAACTCGCCGAAATCGACCTGCTCCCCGTCGCGCAGGGCCTCGATCATATTCTCGACCACACTGATCAACACCGCTGAAACATCCGCACGGCTCACGGTCGTCTGGGCCGCGACACGTTGCGAAAGCCCTTTCAACGTAAGCTCCTTGCTGACCTGCGAACGGGCGTAGGCTTTCTTCGGATCGTCCGGCTTACGCGGATTGCCTAACAAAACAATACTGTAATTTAATGGCATAACCTTACTTTTTTTAAATGAATACTTCTCTGCTATTAATCTCTGAGACAAAGATACGGCAGGCGCAAAAGGCGATCGGGAGACAGGATGAGACAGTGTGAGCCAACCATGAATAAGGTTAGATATATAACCGATTCATGAGCAGAAACACTTCCGTATCCCAGATTTTTTCCGTATCTTTATAACCATACAATCAAACAGAAAAATCATGAAAATCCGTCCCTACAGCAAGAGCGAACTGGCACAGGCCTATGCACCGGAGATCACCTCCCAGGCCGCACTGAACCGGCTCGCCGCCTGGATACGCCTGAACCGCCCGCTCACGGAAGCGTTGCGACAGACCGGCTACTACACGAAACAACGGCTCTTCACCTCCCGGCAGGTGGCACTGATTTTCGAATATCTGGGAGAACCATAGGATGACTCCATGACACGCGGGGAACGCCACGCCTACGAAGAGCACCTCACCAACGTCGTGATCCTGGAAGACGCCATCGGGACGGCCGAAGAGATCGGGAAGCTATAACCCTGCCACACCGCCCGGCATTCCCATGATTGCCGCCCGGCATTTGCAGGAATGCGGGCCGACGTTTGCAGGAACGCAGGCCGGCAATCATGGAAATGCCGGAAGACGGACCTTGCGGGATTTGACACAATTGGCACATTTGACATAGGGTTGCTAAACTATATATAGGTAATAATATATATTCTGGTATATATACCTATGTAGGTATATTAAATAATTAATTATTTATCTCGCGTATATATATTTCTACAACCCCATGTCAAATGTGCCAAATGTGTCATCGTTTCCCTTTCTCCATGTCTTCCCGGCTTTTGCTCTGTGTCACGAGATAAACACCTGTGAAGACCAAGACAGCCGACAGGACTTTCTGCCAGGAAAGGGTGTCCTGGCCGATCATGACGGCAATGAACGAGGCGACGATCGGCTGCACGTAGTTGTACATGCTGACTGTTGTCGGGCGGATTCTCTTCAACGACATCGGGATGAGCAGGTAGGGGAGGAACGTCGCCCCGAAGAGGACGTAGAAGATCGCGCCCAGTTCCGTGAAGTCCCAAACCTCCCGGTGGAAAGCGGGAGCGTCGAGCACATGCCGGAAGGTGAAGGGGACCAGCGTCAGTGTCGTGAAGAGGAACATCCATTTCATCATCGTGACCGATGAATAGCGCAGGGAGAGCGGTTTTGACAGAACCAGGTAGATGGCATACATCAACCCGCTGACGATCATCATCATGTCACCGTCGAGGCTGCTGATGCTGTCGATGGCATGCGTGGAGCTGAAGACAAGCAGCAGGCCGCCGCTGACCCCCATGAACACACCGAACGACTTCTTCCGGGTGATCGGCTCCTTCAGTATGACGGCGGCCAGCAGCAGGACGAAGATCGGCACGGCGGTGGCGATGATGGAGGCGTCGACTGGAGAAGAACGGTTCAGCCCGACGATGAACAATCCCTGATTGATCCCCACTCCGCAAAGGGCGCATACAAAAAGCATCCCCAAGTCTTTCAACGGCACTTTCTCTTTTACCGTGAAGAGAGACACGATCCAGAACATCACACAGGCGAAAGCCATGCGCATGATCGTAAGACCTTCGGGGGGAACGTGTGCCGGCAGCAGATATTTGGATATCGGCATGTTGACGGCAAACAGGATATTGGTTATCAATATCAGGATGTGACCTTTCAGTTTCTCGCTGTTCATGACAAGTGTTCTTATTTATAACGCTCTTTTTCCTTGATAAACCCGTTGCGGAACGCGTAAAGGAGTTTTTCGAGATCATGGATCTGTTGTTGCAGGTCCGCCCCCTTGTCTGTGTCCTTGACCATCTGGCGGTGGGAGTTCAGTTCGACGACGATGGTGGTCGAACGGATGTCTTTGCCCTCCTTGATGGCCTGGTCGGTCGACAGGAACGGTTCGTGCTGTACAAGCTGGAAGCCGCGCGAATGGTAGACCAGGGTATAACCTGCAATGCCTGTCTCCGGGTGGTAGGCTTTGGAGAAGCCGCCGTCGATGACAAGCAGTTTCCCGTTTGCCTTGATCGGGTTCTCGCCTTTGATGGAGCGTACGGGGACATGTCCGTTGATGATGTGGCGGTGCCGGCCGGTGACGCCGAACTCGTCCAGCAGCATGTCGCAGACCGATTCTTCTTCCCGGAGGGAATAGTAGGCGCCTTTTTCCTCCTTCTGCACCGATTTGTCGTCGATGAAGCAGCGTTCGAAAGTCGCCATCCGGCTCTTGTCGAAGAGAGGGGAGTCTTTGCCTTCCCAAAGATACCAGATGTAATCCATCGCGAAGTCCTTCTCCGGGCTGTCGTCGGCATCGAAATAGGCGGTGCGCACCAACTGGTCCACTTTATCCAGCAGGGCTTTGCCCTTATATTCCGTTCCTTCGATACGGATCGCCTTGAGCGTGCCGTCCGGGTTCATCGGGACGGAGGCGTGGAAGAGCAGGTTGGAGTTGCAGACCTGGTACATGCTGCCGTGCGTGAACAGACAGCGCATGTGCTTTTTCAGTTTCTCGCTACATTCGAACGAGTGCTTGATGCGCCGCATCAGTTCTTCTTCTTCGATCGAAAGGGCATAGGGGTCCTTGGCATTGAGAGTCGGCCAGTTCTTGTCTTTCAACTCGTATTCCTTTCCTTCGATACGGATCGTCCCGCGGTGGAGGTCGATATGGTGGAGCAACAGGCGGTCGTCCATCCCGAATTCCGGACGGCGGCGGATGATCTCGCCTTCCAGCTTGAACTGTATGATCGTGATCGCCTTGTGCATGCGGGCGATCAGTTGGGTTGTCTTTTCATCGAAGGTCGCATCCGACGCGTTCGTACGCGGGATGAACAGTTCGCAGGGGTCGTCTCCATAGACTTCCATGGCGAATGTCGCCAAGGGCAGGAGGTTGATGCCATAGCCGTCCTCAAGGGTTGCCAGGTTGCCGTAGCGCATGCACATGCGGATCACGTTGGCGATGCTCCCCGCGTTGCCGGCGGCGGCCCCCATCCAGAGGATGTCGTGGTTGCCCCACTGGATGTCGAAGTTATGGTAGTTGCAAAGCGTGTCCATGATGATGTGGGCGCCCGGCCCGCGGTCGTAGATGTCGCCGATGATGTGCAGCAGGTCGATCGTCAGGCGTTGGATCAGGTTGCACATGGCGATGATGAAGTCATTGGCCCGGCCGGTCGAGATGATCGTGTTGATGATCTGGTCCACATAGGCGGACTTGTTCGGCTCGTCGCTTGACTCGTGGAGCAGTTCCTGGATGATGTAGGAGAACTCCTTCGGCAGGGCCTTGCGCACTTTCGAGCGCGTGTATTTGGACGAGACGTTCCGGCAGACGCGTACCAGTTGGTTCAGCGTGATCAGATACCAGTCGTCCAGGTCTTTTTCGCGTTGCCGGATCAGTTCCAGTTTTTGTTCCGGATAGTAGATCAGCGTGCAAAGCTCCTTCTTCTCGAAGTCGCGCAGCGTGTTGCTGAATATCTCGTTCACTTTGCGCTTGATCGCACCGGAGGCATTTTTCAGCACATGGTTGAAAGCCTGGTGCTCGCCGTGGATGTCGGACAGGAAATGCTCCGTCCCTTTCGGCAGGTTCAGGATGGCCTCCAGGTTGATGATTTCCGTGCTGGCGTCTGCCACCGTCGGAAAGCTGCGTGCCAGCAGCGTTAGGTAGCGCAGGTCGTTTAATACGTGTTCTGCTGTTATATCTTTAGTCATACCCTATTTTTTTATTGTCAATCGATTGAAACGTCTCCAAAGTAACAGTCCGAGCGTGGTCAGGCTGATCGGGAAGCCGCACCAGATGCCGATGGCTCCCCAACCAAAAGTGAACCCGCACAGGTAACCGATGGGAAGTGCCAGTCCGAAGTGGCAGAAGAAAGCCATATAAGCCATGTATTTGACATCCGAGATGCCTCGCAGAGCGTTGGCGAAAAGGATTTGCAGCCCGTCGCCTGCCTGATACAGGATCACTGACCAGGCGAGCAGGGCGACCAGTTCGACCACCTCTTTTTCCGGAGTGATGATATATCCCATGATGTTGCGGAAAATCCCGATCTGGAGAACAACGATGGCTGCCGTCCCCATGACCAGATGCAGGCCGGCAAAAGATGCGTGCCGTATGGCAGGCCAGTCGTTCCGGCCCCGGAAGTTGCTTACCCGTATGGTAACCGCCGCCGCTATGCCGTAATAGACCATGAAGCCGAGCGTGGTGATCACGCCTGCCACTTGGTGGGCGGCGAGCGCCGTGCTTCCCAGCCACCCCATCATGATGACACTCAGACTAAACGAGCCTGTCTCGACTCCCATCTGGAAGCCGACCGGCAGGCCGAGGCGGACCAGGTTGCCTATGTTCGCCCGGTTGACTGTCCCTTTCTTGAACCCTTCCCTGTAAAGTTTGTAACGGGAATGCTTGGCAAACAGGACGCAGAATATCCCGAATGTCAGGATACGGCTGGCGAGTGTCGAGATACCGGCTCCGGTAAGCCCAAGTTCAGGACATCCGAAGTTGCCGTATATCAGCAAGTAGTTCCCGATGATGTTGAGCACGTTGGCTCCTAACATGACGCACATCGGGGTGACCGTGTCTGTCGTGCCGTCGCTGAACTGCTTGAACGAGTTGAACAGCATGGCGAAAATGACCGAGAAGAGTTGCAGGATATAGTAAGGCACGATATAGGGCATCAACTCTTCCGGCTGCTTCAGGATATGGATGTTCAGAAGCAGTGTCAACATGCAGAGGCTGAGTAACAATCCCACGATGAGGTTGATACAAAGGCTGTTTTTCAGTGTCTCGCCTGCCTTTGCATATTCTTTCTGCGCAAAATACCCTCCGATGATGGGAGTCAGTCCATAGGAAAATCCCATCCCTGCGATGAACACGAGGTTGAAGAAGTTGTTGACAAACGAGGCGGCAGCCAGCTCGGCCGTACTGTGATGCCCGACCATGATGTTGTCGGCAAAGCCTACAACAATAATGCCCAGCTGTCCCAACATGATCGGGACACCCAGGCGTATCGTTTCTTTGTAATGTTCCTTGTAAACCGAAAGTTGCATCATTCCAAAACCTCTACCGACTTAATTACTACATTTTCCGTCGGGCGGTCTTGCTTATTTGTCTTTACTTGTTGGATCGCGTCTACTACGTCCAGTCCTTCCACCACTTCGCCGTAGACGGTGTACTGGTTGTCAAGGAAGGGCACGCCGCCGATCGTCTTGTAGGTCTCGCGCAGTTCGGAAGGCATCTTCGTCTCGTCTTTACGCTTTTCGGCCTCCAGTTCGGTCTTGCCGATCAGGGTGTCGCGGAGCACGGCGAGCTCTTCTTTATTGCCGCTGCGGTAGAGTTCCATGATCTTGGACTTGTTCTCTGTCTGGAGGCGGTTGAAGATGGCCTGTTTCAGGCGTCCTTCCATCTGCTTTTCCATCTGGCCGAGTTCGGCTTCCGAATATTTCTTGCCTGTGACGATATAGAACTGTGAGGCTGACGATGCTTTTTCCGGGTTCACTTCGTCTCCGGTGCGGGCGGCGCACAAGGCTCCCTTTTTATGGAAATATTGGGGATAGTTGAACTCTGCCGGAATGGTATAGCCCAAGTCGCCGGCTCCTAACTGCTTGTTCATCGGGGCGTCTTTGGAAGTGACATCGCCACCTTGTACCATAAAGTCTTTGATGACGCGGTGGAACAGCAGGCCGTCGTATTGTCCGGCTTTTGCCAGCTTGATGAAATTGTCGCGGTGCTGAGGTGTATCGTTGTATAATTTGAATTTTATCTTTCCGAGTGTGGTGTCCATCACCACTAATGTTTCTTTTGTTTCCATTCTTTGTTGTTTATTTGTTGACTATCTTCATTGACTTGATTTTGATGTTCTTGACAGGACGGTCGTCTGCGTTCGTTTCGGTGAACTGGATCTTGTCGACTGCTTTCATGCCGCTTACGACTTCGCCGAAAATCGTGTATTTACCGTCCAGGTGGGGCGTGCCTCCTTCCAGCATATAGGCTTGGCGTTGTTCGGGGGTGAAGGTGATGCCTTGTTCCTTCTCCATCTTGTCTAGCTCCATTTCCGTAAAGAACTTGCCGGTTACGATATAGAACTGGGTGGCCGACGAGGCGCGTTCGGGGTTCTCTTCGTCGCCTGTACGGGCGGCGGCGAACATGCCGCGTTTATGGAAATACTTCGGGTAGACGATCTCTGCCGGAATGGTGTAGTCCAGATCTCCGTCACCTAAGTGCTGTTCCATCGGGGCGTCTTTGGAATTAATGTCGCCTGCCTGTACCATGAATTGTTTGATGACACGGTGGAACAACAGTCCGTCATAGCGATGTTCCTTCACATTTTTGATAAAATTATCACGATGTTGGGGCGTGTCGTTAAAAAGTTTCACTTTGATCTTTCCCATATCGGTGTCGATCAGTACCAGCGTTTCAACCTCTTGCGCTTGCAAATGGACGGATATCAGAGCCGAGAGGGCCACTAAACATATAGCAAACAGCTTTTTCATCTTCATCTTATTTTTGTATTATGGCAACAAAAATAGTGATATTTACTCGTTAAAGCAATCATTTGACACAACCTTTTCCGTTGGCATCTGTTCAAGTTGGTAATTCATCTAAACAAAAAGCATATTTATGAAAACATTGTTGAAAAGCGCAGTTCTACTGCTCGGAATGGGATTGCTTTCTACCCATTCCCAGGCTCAGAAAGTGGTGGTTGAGGATAAAGAACCGAATTCCGTCATGTTCGTCACGATCGATAAGGCGGGCAATGAGATTATCCGGATCATGAATGCGTCACAGAGTCCCCGTTTCCACGAACCGAAAGCGCCCCGTTTCCTGCTGACAGACCGGAAAGGCAAGTTTGCTCTCGGTATCGGAGGATATGTGAAACTGGCAGCCGAATATGATTTTGGCGGTATTTCCGATAATATCGACTTTTACCCGGCATTGATTCCCGGCAGAGGACAGTCGTATGTACGGAACCAGTTCCAGATGGACGCCACTACGAGCACGATCTTCCTGAAGCTGGTCGGGCATACGGATCTCTTGGGCGATTTCGTGGTGTATACGGCCGGTAACTTCCGCGGTGGAAGCGGCAAGATATTCGAGTTGAGGAATGCTTATGTGTCGGCACGAGGCTTTACGGCGGGTTACGATTATGGTTCGTTCATGGACTTGGGCAATGTGCCTGCCACGATCGACTTTGCCGGTCCTAACGGGATGTCGATCTATCATGCCACACAGATCCGTTACGAACATGCGTTTGCCAAAGGCTTGAAAGCCGGTATCGGTGTGGAAATGCCGGTTGTGGACGGGCTGACAAACGAGTATGTCAGTATTGCCAAGCAGCGGATGCCGAACTTCCCGGTCTACGTGCAGTATGGCTGGAACCCTAAAAGCCATTTCCGGGCTGCGGCTATTATCAGGAGCATGACCTACGATGATTTGACGGCCCGCAAAGCGGAATCGGAGATCGGATGGGGTGTTCTGGCTTCTGCCACTTTTAACCTGACGAATCGTTTGCAGGTCTATGGACAGGGTGTGTATGGCAAAGGTATCGGGCAGTTCCTGAACGACATGAGCATGTTGAATGTCGATGTGGTCCCGAATCCTGAAAAAGAAGGGAAGATGCAGGTGCTCCCGATGATGGGCTGGTTTGCCGGCATGCAGTATAATTTCTCTCCGAAAGTGTTTATCACCAGTACATACGGGCAGTCACGCTTGTATAGCCATGATGGTTATCCTGTTACTGCTTCCGACCAGTACCGCTACGGACAATACCTGAACGCCACGCTTTTCTGGAACATCACGTCCGACCTGCAGGCCGGAGCCGAATATCTGCGCGGCTGGCGTACGGATTTCAACGGTGACACACGTCATGCGAACCGGGTGAATCTGGCGGTACAGTATAGTTTCTAAGAAGATTAGAGCCTTTAAATGATGATTTATCTGTTACTTTTGGCTTGATCCAAAAGTAACCAAAAGATCAAGGCTTAAG
>ENA-OZGU01000809-OZGU01000809.1-human-gut-metagenome-genome-assembly--contig:-NODE-809-length-20808-cov-10.687178_pt1 | contig 20808 bp, 15 predicted proteins | sample MGYA00244662_ERZ653670 | MGnify/ENA primary metagenome ERZ653670 (study PRJEB26926, sample SAMN06165224) | human gut metagenome | biome: ENVO:00009003; feature: ENVO:2100002; material: ENVO:00002003...
TTAACAACAAAAAAATGCCGTATTTATGCGGCTTTTGGCGTTTCGCAAACGCCTACAATGTAATAATATGGTAAGGATAATTCCTGTTGATCACATGAATCAATGAAGCCAGTGTAGTTGATTTCCCGCTTCCTGTCGGCCCTGTTACCAAAATGAGACCTCTTTTCCGCGTGGTCATCTCCACTACCTCTGCAGGAATACCAAGATCCTCAGGTTCCGGGATATTAAAAGGAAGGCTTCGCATAACGGAAGCAAGTGTTCCTCTCTGTTTAAATACATTTACGCGGAAACGTCCCACACCTGAGATGGCATATGCGAAGTCTGTCTGTCCGTTATTCTGCAGCTCTTCTCTGTGACGGACATCCATCAGGGGCATGAGAATATCTTCCAGCATCTGCGGAGTCAGGCGTTCTCCCTCTATGGGAGCCAGTACACCATCGATCCTGTAGCTTGGCGGCCTGCCGGTTGTCAGGTGGATATCGGAAGCCCTTACCTTCACTGACTGTATCAGTATTTCGTCTAAATTATACATATTTCCTAATCTGCCTCGTAACTCCCTGAGAATCTCCGGAGAACGCCGGTTCGCAGGAATTCCTTCTATATTAATAGTCGTAAAATTAATAATCTATAAGTCTCAATCATTCATAAGATGCCTTAAGCATCTCTTCCACAGAAGTGGTGCCGTTCAGCACATAGTTGATACCATTCTCTCTCAGTGTGCGCATACCGCTGTTTCTGGCTGCGCGTTCCAGTTCCTCTGTTGTTCCATTCTCTGCGATCAGGTCGCGGATCTCGTCATTGACCTCCATGATCTCGAACACACCGATACGCCCGTAATATCCTGTATGGCTACAGAAATCACAACCACAGGGTTCGTAGACATTTACTTCCTCCTGTGTATTCATTCTCAGAATTCTCTTCTCCTCAGAGGTTGCAGGGCGCATCTTCTTGCAATGACTGCACAGCTTACGCACAAGGCGCTGAGCGATAACTCCTACAACAGAATCTGCGATCAGATATCTCTCCACTCCCATGTCCGCCATACGGTTCAGAGTACCTACTGCATTATTTGTATGCAATGTAGAAACAACCAGATGTCCTGTTATGGATGCCTGTACTGCAATAGCAGCAGTCTCCCTGTCTCGGATCTCACCGATCATAATGATATCCGGGTCCTGACGGAGAATGGAACGAAGGGCTGACGCAAAATTCAGGTCTACTTTGTTGTTGACCTGTACCTGATTGATGCCCTCAATATCTGCCTCCACAGGATCCTCTACTGTTACGATATTGACTGCTTCTTTATTTAATTCACTTAATGCGGTATACAGGGTAGTGGATTTACCGCTTCCTGTCGGTCCTGTTACAAGAATGATCCCGAAAGGACTGGCCAGCATATGGTTGAAACGTTCCATCTCATCGGGTGGAAGTCCCAGATCTTTCTTGTTACGTGTCAGGTTCAGTTTTGAAGAGAGTCGCATTACGATCTTCTCTCCGTGTACAGTAGGCAGAGAGGAAATTCGGATATCATAATCCTGTCTGTCTACCATAATGGACATACGTCCGTCCTGAGGTTTCCTTTTCTCTGAGATATCCATGCCTCCAAGGATCTTGATACGGGTGGAAATCGCAGGAAGAAGGCTGTTATCATATACCATACGCTCATAGAGTGCACCGTCGATCCTGTAACGGATGCGGACTTTGTTCTCCAGAGCTTCGATATGGATATCACTGGCCCTCTGGCGGATCGCCTGTTCAATAAGGGAACGCACCAGCTGTACAATAGGTGCATCACTTACGTCTGTGTCTGTATCGTCGTCTGCTGCTCCTCCACGAAGCTGTGCTCTCTCCTGAGTAAATCGTCTGGCTGCATCCAGTGTCTCTGATGCGCCGTAGCATCTGTCGATTGCCGCAAGAATATCTCTGGTTGTAGCAATGTAAGGCTCTATCTGCAGGTTTGTCACGATAGAGATGTCATCGATTGCAGCCATATCCATCGGATCTGCCATTGCCAGATGAAGGATATTTGCGTTGTAGGGATCCAGTTCAAATGGAATGCAGGTATATTTCTTGAGAAGGTCCACGCTGACCAGATTTCTGACTTCTTTCGGGATCGTCACGCCTGTCAGCTGAACGACTTTAAGCCCCAGCTGCATCTGGAGGGCACGAACGATCATATCCTCAGTGATAAAGCCATTATCTACCAAAACTTCACCGATCTTCTTGCCGCTTCCCTTCTGCAATTCCAGGGCTTTCTTTAATTCATCTTCAGTCAGTACATTCTGCCTGATGAGCATGTCACCAAGCCTCATTCTCTCACGTCTTAATGCCATCTGTGTATCTCTTTTCCGAACACAACAGTGTGTTCACTGTTTACAGAACAAATCATCTGTTGGTGTCTCATCTTCAGATTTTACTTTAATATCAGCAACAAAAAAAGAAGGAATTTCTCCTTTTTTTATCTGACATTATATTATTGGTTTAAAGTTAACATATTTCGTACACTTTGTCAATTTTTGTTTCCATATTTTCGAATATTTTTTTCGTTTTTGAAGCATATTCCGCAGACCAATAAGCAAATTCGTCAGTTTTTACTTGATCGTTTAAGTTAACAGATAAAAAAGTTTACACACGAAAAAAGAAGGGAAAGCCAGACTTTTTTGTATGACTTTCTCCCTTCTTTTATCCATTTTATTTTGCCTTAAATACAGCGACTTTCTCTTTTGACAGATCAATCTTATCCGGAAGGATGGAAGTCTTCTCAGTGGATTCCGATGTTGTGAATCCTGTTGAGTCGGAAGTATTTGGCTTCATCGCATCCTGCAGAGTATTGCTTACTGTCACATTTGCAGAAAAGATATCTGTTCCTGTGGAAGCTGCTGCATCACCTGTTGTTATGCTTACCGTACTGCTACTCTGCATTTCCTGAACCTGTTCCTGTGTCGGGTAGAAGGATGGCTGGCGGATATAACGGAAGCTTGCACTGTATGCTTCGCCTACTGTTACTCCATTCTTGCCGGAGGAGCAGTGTACTGCGATCCAGTCACCTGCGTCTGTTTTACCGCAGAGAATACCTACATGATTATCGCTTCCTGCTTCCGGTCCTTTCTGGAACACCAGATCTCCGGGCTGTGCATCTGCCTCAGTTACCACGTTTGCTTTCTCCCACTGATCGGAAGTTCCGTCGCCTACAGCTTCCTGCATTGCTTTATCCTGATATCCGTTGATCACTGCCCAGGTGACAAAACCACTGCAGTCCAGTCCGTATGCGCGGATGGTTCCGGTGCTCTTGCTTCCCTCGGCTGACACCTTCTCGCTGGTTCCCCAGCCTGGATCTTCACCGATCACTGTGGATTTGCCGCCCCAGAAGTAACCGACTTTACCAACCAGTGAATAGGCTGCGGAAATAACATTTACTCTTTCCTCGGAAACATCATCTCCTACGCTCTCACGGACAAAACCGTTGGCAGCTGTTACTACCGCGCAGAGGAGTTTGCAGTCTGTTTCCACATATTTCTTAAGGATCGTACGATCCTTTTTTGCGATTTTATTTTTCTTAATATAGTAGTTGATTTTACGATTAGCGTATGTAACGTGAGTGATATCCTGCTTGTCCCTTACGATCGGGTTCATCTCTGCAAAGATTTTCGCAAGGTCTTTCTTGCAGGAAGAATCCAGGGTAAATTCTGTTTTTCCGTCCTGGCTCTGCTGATATACATAAACTGCAAGGATATCCTGCCAGTTTCTTACCAGAAGACTGTCTGCAGATGTGGTGGTCTTGCTGCCGTTTACATCGCTGGCATCTGCTACTTTGTTCTTCTCTTTATATTCCTTCTCGATCTCATCCATAACAGAAGCGAAATCATCTGAGAAGGTCAGATTGTAGTTATTCTTCAGGCTGTCCAGATAGAAATCCTTACCTGCGTGGATATTGGACGCATAATATACCGGAGTTCCGGTCTGTGCAGCACTGGTATTACTCGTAAATGGATTATTCGTATTCGCATTGTTCTTCTGCGCTTCCAACTGAGCAATAGTCGCTTCTGCCTGAACCAGCAGATTATAATTAGAAACCTGTGCCTTCTCTGTATCAGGCAGGGCATTATATGCAGTGCGGATGCTCTGAACAGTGGCTTTCTTCTCCAGCGTGATGGTCTGTGCGTTCAACTCATTGATTCTGTCGATCACATCCTGGGCTGCCTTCGTAATCTGTGAAGACGGTGTTGGTGTAGGATTCGCAGGTGTCGGAGTCGGATCTGTTGGTGTAGGAGTCGGATCTGCCGGTGCAGGTGTTGGCTCTGCAGGTGTTGGTGTCGGATCTGTTGGTGTCGGATCTACCGGTGCAGGTGTCGGGTCTGCAGGTGTCGGATCTACCGGCGCAGGTGTTGGCTCTGCAGGAGTCGGATCTGCCGGCGCCGGATCCTCTGATCCTGAATCAAAATCACCGGAATCGCTGAAATCAGAACCGTCTGCTGTATACGCAGCAGTATCCTCTGCTGCAAGTACGGACGCAGGACCGGATAATACCATTCCTGACATCAATGTCAGACATAAGAATCTGGTAAGATACTTGTTTTTCATATATCTAAATTGCTCCCTTCTTACTGTGAGCATGTCCTTACCCCCTGTTTATAAGGGCATACTGTCTAAATTACTTTTCACATTATTATGTTATTTCATAAGTGAATTATCCCGAAATATTAACCTGTTTTATTCTAGCATAATCATTTTTTGAAATCAACAGCTCAGGGCAGGTAAATTCCAGATTTGACCAAAATTCATTTTTTTGTCACATTTTAACCGACTCAAGCAGTGAGAAAGATATATTTCAGAATGCAGGAAGGCTGTGCGGATATGATTTCCACACAGCCTTCCTGTATTCTTAGCGTATCTCTGTCAGGCTGCCTGAATGGCTCCTGCAAAGTTCTTATTACCAATGCAGATCTGTATCAGTCCCTGCACTACCTGAAAACACATATTCAGGATAAAGCGGATATCCTCTTCCACGCTGCGGAGCTTGTTGAGGTATTTCTCATGAGTAGCTTCGATATAATCGATCAGGGTGGGGAAATCTGCGAAGCGGATGGCCGGTTCCAGATATGCATATGCTTCTCCCTGCTGTATACATTCTTTCAGTCTGTTCTTAAGTACTTTCTCATAATGATTATGCTGGCTGAAGCTTCCTGTATATGTTTTGTTATGAGGAAAGGTAAAATAATCCGCCATATAGTGGATCACTTCGCCGAACCGCCGCCAGTAAACTCTCTGGTTACTCTCATCCGGTCTGATATCTGCCAGTTCTTTCATCCGGTTCTTGACATCTTCAAATGTTCCGTAGAACTCGTGTCTTCTGGTGATAAAGGACGGTTTGATATCCGGCAGAATGCTGCCCAGGCAGAAAGCCTTTCTGTGAGACTGCAGGCTTGCTGTGGTCTGCATCTGATCCGCAAGGTATCTTGCTAATAAAATATGTGATTTTTTACGCAATTTTCTTCCTCTTCTTTCTTTTGAGAACCTATCATTCTTATATATGGGAACGAATAATAATCAACTTAACCAACATAGAATACTATAGCAGATTTATACCTGTTATTCAAATAAAATTTTTGTAAACTTTTTCACATTTTCAGGTCAGACAACTGTTTCAGTAATTCCAGGTCACTGTCCTTTACTTTCAGGTTTGTCTCTATCTTCTCTCCCTCAGGAGTGGTGATCGCAATTTCAATAATGCTTCCTTCTTTAAGTCCTTTGCGTGAAACTGCCTGACAGAATGCCGGGAACTTGGGATGATTGCTCTTAAAGGTGTTCCATGCGCCTGTGATCTTCATGATATTTCCTATGTTCATATGATTGTTGTGTCCTTTCTTATCTCAGCTGAATATTCCCGATTCTGAGAACTGATGCATATAATAACATACTTCAACGGATTTGGCTATACCAAAAGCCCCCCAGGATTAACTCCCGAGGGCTTTCATGCTGCTCATATTATTCTACATTCTCAAACATCTCTGCCAATGTCATGGAGATTTTCGGAAAATCTTTCAGTGTCACCACTGTATCTGCATTATAATGTTCTTCTTCTGGATCATCCTGCAAGATATAGCTATACTTCAAATCATATTTACCATCCTCAAGATAATAAATCTGTACTGCTCTTTCTTTCGGTGAGATGATCCAATACTCTTCTACACCTGCTGCCTGGTAAATTTCTTTCTTCACAGTCATATCTCTTAATGCTGTTGCCGGGCTAAGAGTTTCCACAATAAATCTGGGTGTACCAGTATAGGAACCACCTTTCAAATGCTTACGGTCACATATAATCATCACATCTGGTATCACATAATCATTATTCTCCTGTGCATGATATTTATAATCCAGATTCTCCATGAATGCTAAACACAGTGTTCCCTGTAAACCAGTTGATATGATTCGATAAATATTACCATCTACAAGCCCATGCTGATAATTTGGTGATGGTGACATATCATAGATTACACCATTAATCTTCTCTTCTTTTCTATATTCCTCTTCAAGTAATGGCATATTATCACCTCCAAGTGAGTTTGGTTATATGTACATTATAATATAGGTTATGTCTGTTCAGCAACCTGTTTTTGATTCTGACAAAACGAATATAGATATCCGGTTACTGTTCAGTTTTGACACCATTTTCTCACAGGTTTGACACCATTTTCTCACAGGTTTGACACCATTTTTCATAAAGATGCGTAAAAATACGGTAAGATAGTGAAATTGAACTTCTCGCAAACCCTTTAGATCTCGCTGAAATCCGGTGTTCCATACAGGTCGAACGGAGTTGACTGGTAGACATAGTAATTCAGCCAGTTTGTATACAGGTTGTTCGCATGTGCTCTCCACATAAGGAGCGGTCTGTTTTCCGGGTTGTTGTCTTTGTAATAATTCTCCGGGATTTCGATGGGCAGGTTTTTGCTGACATCACGTTTGTACTCACCGTCAAGAGTCACACGATCATATTCCGGATGTCCCATTACAAAGATCTTGCGGCCACCGTCTGCCATTGCAAGGAAAAGCCCTGCTTCATCGGATTCAGCAAGCACTGTCAGCTCTTTACAGTTATGGATATCCTCGATGGGAACTTCCGTATGTCTGGAATGAGGTGCAAGGAACATATCGTCGAATCCGCGTACCAGCGGAATCTTACGGTTCATCACTTTATGCCAGAAAAGACCGAACATCTTCTTATCAAGTTTGCGTTTTTTCAGTCCATAGTGGTGGTAAAGTCCTGCCTGTGCAGCCCAGCACAGATAAATGGTGGAGGTAACATGGGTGTTTGTCCAGTCCATGATCTTTACCAGTTCCTTCCAGTAGTCTACCTCTTCGAATTCCATCTGCTCTACAGGAGCACCTGTGATAATCATTCCATCATATTTGTTATTTTTCAGTTCCGGAAATGTCTGATAAAATTTATTCAGATGACTCACAGATGTATTCTTCGCTTCATGGCTCTGTACTGCCATAAAGGTGACATCTACCTGCAGCGGCGTGTTGGAAAGGGAACGCAGAAGCTGAAGCTCTGTCTCCTCTTTCAGAGGCATCAGGTTCAGAATGAGGATCTGAATGGGGCGGATATCCTGATGGGATGCACGTGACTCATCCATCACGAAAATATTTTCTTTTTCCAGAATCTCTTTTACGGGCAGATCGCTCTGTATTTTAATTGGCATTATCTTATCTCCTGTTCTTATTATTTTATTGTTGTGCCATCTTCAGGAAATCTTCTTCCGAAAGGATCGGAATTCCCAGTTCTTTGGCTTTTTTATTCTTTGAAGAATTGGAAGTTGTGTCATTATTGATCAGGTAGTTCGTCTTCGATGTTACTGATCCGGTCACCTTGCCTCCCAGAGACTCAATAAATTCCTTTGCCTGTGCTCTGTTTGCAAAGTGCTCCACACTTCCTGTGATAACGAAATTCATGTTTCGGAAAATCTGCTCACCTGTCTTTTCTTCTTTCTTAACAGTCAGATGGCTCATCAGATGATCCAGTTTTCTGTTATTATCCTCGTTTGAAAAATAATCAGTCAGACTTCCGGCAATTACCGGTCCGATAGTATCAATAGAGCTGATCTCCTCTTTATCTGCATGGCGGATCTTCTCCAGATCATCATCAAAATGCCTGCAGATCACTTTTGCATTGGCAAGGCCGATATTGGCGATTCCAAGGCTGTAGATCACCTTCGCAAGAGTAGTCTCCTTAGCTTTATCAAGGCTGGTCATCAGGTTCTCAAAGGATTTCTCCCCGAATCCGTCCATCTCCACGATCTCATCACGATGCTTTCCAATCTCAAAAATATCTCCGAAATCATGAATAAAGCCTCTTGCGATGAATTTCTCCAGTGTTGCTTCTGACAGTCCGTCAATGTTCATGGCATCCCTGCTTGCAAAAAGTGCAAAGGATTTGATCTTCTTTGCGGCACAGTCAGGATTTGTACAGTAAAGTGCCTCCACATCATTTATCTTCTGTATCTGTGTTCCATGGCCACATGCAGGGCAAGTATCCGGAATTTTCAGTTTACTGCTGCGTGTGAGGTTTTCTGCAATCTGCGGAATGATCATATTTGCTTTATATACAGTGATCGTATCCCCGATACCAAGCTGCAATTCTTTTAGAATGCTCACATTGTGTACGCTGGCGCGGCTCACAGTAGTTCCCTCCAGCTCAACCGGTTCAAAAACAGCCACCGGATTGATCAGCCCTGTTCTTGACGGGCTCCATTCGATCTCCAGAAGATGGGTTTCTCTGATCTCATCTGCCCATTTGAATGCAAAAGCATTTCTGGGAAATTTCGCTGTTCTTCCAAGGGAATCTCCGTATGCAATATCATCATAAAGAGCAACCAATCCGTCCGACGGAAAATCATTCTCAGTGATCGCAGTTGAAAAATATTCCATGGCTTCATCCAGCGTTGAAGCTGTGACTGTCCTGTATTCCACTACATCAAATCCCTGTTCTTTCAGCCATTCAAACTGCCGGGCTCTTGAATTATGGAAATCAACCCCGTCGGCGCTTACCAGCGTAAATGCGTAGAAACGCACATTCCTGCGGGCTGTGATCTCATTGTTTAACTGGCGGACAGAACCGCTGCATAAGTTTCTCGGATTCTTGTATTTCGCATCAACGTCTTCTATGGATTCATTGATCCGTTCAAAGTCCGAATAGGTAATGATCGCTTCCCCGCGTAACACCAGTCTTCCCTGATATGGAATTCTAAGAGGAACGTTCTTAAATACTCTGGCATTATTGGTGACAACCTCTCCTGTCACACCGTTTCCACGTGTAACTGCTTTGGCAAGTCCTCCATTCTCGTAGGTAAGAACGATCGTCAGTCCGTCCAGCTTCCATGACAGAAGCGTTTTGTGTTCCCCGATAAATTCCCTCAGAACTTCTCTGTCCTTAGTCTTGTCCAGAGACAGCATGGGGGATTCGTGTTCTTCTTTTGGAAGCTGGTCAACTGCCTCGTACCCTACGCTTACGGTTGGGCTGTTTGCCAGAACAGTGCCTGTCTCTTTCTCCAGAGCCTGAAGCTCGTCGTACATCTGATCGTACTCTCTGTTGCTTATGATCTCTGTATCCTGCTGGTAATACGCCTTTGCTGCCCTGTCCAGCTTTTGCACCAGCTCTTTCATTCGCATGATCGCTGCTGTTTCCATTCTGTTCTCCTGTTCTGATCACTGTTTCACTTGTGGAAGATTCCAGTAAATGGTTCAGTTCTTCCCACTCCTGTGCTGTGATCTCTCTGTATTCGCCTTCTCTGATCCCGTCCAGAGTCAGATTCATGATCCTGATCCTTTTCAGCTTCTGTACCTCATATCCCAGATACCGGCACATTCTGCGGATCTGCCGGTTCAGTCCCTGTGTCAGAATGATCCGAAAACTGCATTCTCCTGTCTGCACCACTCTGCATGGTCTGGTCACCGTATCAAGAACAGGGACTCCCTTGCTCATCCTTCGGACAAATTCCCTGTCCACCGGCTTATTCACTGTCACAAAATATTCTTTCTCATGATAGTTTCCGGCGCGCATGATCTTATTGACCAGATCTCCTTCATTTGTCAGAAGGAGAAGGCCCTGTGATTCTTTATCCAGTCTGCCCACAGGATAAACACGCAGAGGATAATCCAGATAATCTGTTACCGTCGTCTCATCAAACTGCTGCTTTGTACTGCACACGATCCCTCTGGGTTTGTTAAAAAGAAGCAGTACTTTTTTTTCATTTTTATGGACAGGTATATTGTCTGCACAGACCTCATCTTCCAGGCTGACTTTCTGACCGCTTTCTGCTTTTTTTCCGTTTACCGTAATCCTTCCCTCTTCGATCATCCGGTCGGCTTCCCGTCTGGAGCATATGCCTGCCTCGCTTAAATATTTGTTTATTCTGATTTTTTCGTCCATTGTTCTATTATATAATTTTTTGTACATCTTATCAACGGTGAAATTTTTCTGGAATTTTTTTCAAAAGGGCAGGAATGGGGAATCGCCTTGTATTTTGTCAGATTTTATTGTATGATATCGAATGACAGGATATCTTTTTTGTCACTGATTTTATCAAAAAGGAGGCTTTCATGTCAGATCATTTACCACGTACAAACCGGTGGCTGATCGCACTTTCTGTTATTCTGTGTCTGATACTTGGAGGAATTTTCACCCGTTCTTCCGCTGTGACTTCACAGGCAGATGCCATCAGCGATACCGGAGCTTTCGTGTCAGAAGATCAGGATTCTGCGGAGTTTACTTCTGAGGAAACATTGACTGATAGCAATGATAATTTTACGGATTCTTCTTCCGGGAAACTGTTTGGACGCACTTCTTCAGATTCATCTGAGACTTCTCCGGGCGGTCCTGTATTAAGCACTGATATCTCGCCTGAGGCATCAGAGGGCAGCTGGGCTTCCAGTGGAAGTAACTGGATGTTTCTGGTAGATGATAAGCCATACACAGGATGGTTCACAGATACAGACGGGAAACAGTACTATATGGATGAGACCGGTATTATGCAGACAGGCTGGACAGATATCGGAAAGAAGCGGTATTATTTTGATATGGATGGTATTCTGCAGACAGGGACTGTGATAATAGATAAGAAAACTTATGAACTGGATACAGATGGTTCTCTGAAAGGTTATACGCCAAAGAAAAAATCCTCGAAGAAGAAATCTTCAGATAAGTCAGCTACCTCTGACAAGTCCGGTACATCTACGGCAAAGAAGTCGGTTGCCCTTACTTTTGATGATGGTCCCAGTTCTTTTACAGACCGTCTTCTGGACTGTCTGGAAGAAAATAATGCAAAGGCAACTTTCTTTATGGTGGGTACTGAGATTGCCAGTTTTCCGGACGAAGTAAAACGCATGAAAAAACTGGGCTGTGAACTTGGAAACCACACTTATGACCATAAGGATCTGGCGACTCTTTCTTCGGATGAGATCAGTTCAGAAATTGCAAGAGTGGATGAACAGCTTGTAAATCTTACAGGTGAGGGAGCTTCGGTGGTCCGCCCGCCATATGGATCTGTTAATGATACGGTAAAATCAACTGTGGGAACCCCGATGATTCTATGGTCCATTGACACCCTGGACTGGAAAACGCAGGATGTGGAATCTACGGTTGAGGAAGTCATGAATAACGTAAAAGATGGTTCCATTATTCTGATGCATGACATTTTCAGCACCTCTGTAGATGCAGCCGAGATCCTGATCCCGCAGCTTATCGAAGAAGGCTATCAGCTTGTAACAGTGCACGAACTGGCTTCCCTGCATCAGACAGAATTATCGGCAGGAGTTACATACGGTGAATTTAATCGAATCAAGTAAGTCCCTTGCGGAAGCTGCGAAAAGTAATAAGAACAGCAAAATCTCCAGCAGAAGCTGACAAGAACAATGTCAGAAAAACGGAACGTAAAAAATACAGGCAGTTACCACAAGGATAACCGCCTGTATTTTTTACGTTCCATATTCAATTTTATTCAAGTAAATCTCCTCTGATGTATCCGGTCTGACCGTCGTAGTCGATCTGAACCCATTCACCATCAGTACCTGTCTTCTGAACCTGATCACCTGCTGAGATCACGCCAAGGATATCAGCATCTGTGCTGGCTTCTGCGCGTACATTACATTCCTCCGAAGCAGTAAGCATCGTGCCATCTTCTGCCTCTGTTGACACACCTGCTTCCTCCCCAAGACCATTCAGGAATTCTTCAAGAGACGGATCAGATTGCTGTGCCTGATCCAGTTCATTCTGCACCTTCTTTATAAGAGCTGAAACATCACTGTCTGATAACTGTTTTTCCATATATGCGGAAATCTCAGAATCCTGTAAAGCTCCGTTATTGATCACCCAGTTTCCTTCGCTGTTCTTATATACATAAAACTGAGTCAGTGCAGGGGCCTTGGTCTCAACGCCCTGACAGATATACGAGAAACAGGCGTAAACCACGTAAGAATCATCTGTCATACCTTTCTTCGTGTACACATCGCCTACTTCATACCCTTCGATATAATCTTTCAAATTTGTGACTTTTGACTCATCAGACGGTGTGAAATCATCTTCCAGAGTCTTCAGCGTTGCAATATCTTTTTCCCCCAGAGCCTGATAATAGCTCGTGATCAATGCAGTAACGTCTGCATCTGCTGTTTCCATGGGATTGGCGTCTTCTTTCTTCTCGTCAGACTCCCCTTCACTTATCGGAGAAGAAGGAACATTTCCCTGGTCTTCGGATGTGGTTTTCTGTTCATCTCCGGAATTCCCCTTATTACTTCCGGAACAGGCTCGAATGCCGCAAAACAGGACAACCACAATTATCAGAATAGCTCCACCCAGCATAAAATACCGGAGATTATCTGATAACCATTCTCTAAAATCATCCAAGTTCTTGTCCTCCTTATGAGTTACCGTTTGCTCCGTTCACTGCCGCATACGATTTCTGACAGTTCCCGATTCTGATAACTCCTGTGATACAACGCACCGGAACTGTACATACGTCCCAGGCAGCACGCCTGAAGGGAATCGAACCCCCGCACATGGTACCGGAAACCACTGCTCTATCCACTGAGCTACAGGCGCGTATCTTGAAAATCTGATTTTCAAAGGATTTATATAATTTATTTAATACAAGGTCTATATTATCATAATTACCGAAAAAAGTAAAGTTTTTTATTTTGTTACAAAAGATGCATTATTTTGTTACAAGTCAAAAATTATGGGCAGTCATGCATTGTGCTGACTGCCCGGTTTTATTTACATTTTCAGATCGTCGAATTTTAATCGGATGATCACCAGGGTGATCGCCATAAGAATGATTCCTGCCGGAAGTGCGATCCATGCTGTCTGTACAAATCCTGCGATAATATAAGTCAGGAAAGATACTGCTGCTGCAACCATTGCATAGGGAAGCTGTGTGCTGACATGATTTACATGTTCACACTGCGCACCTGCTGATGCCATGATGGTTGTATCGGAAATCGGTGAACAGTGATCTCCACATACAGCACCTGCCATACATGCAGAAATAGAGATGATCATCAGTTCATGATTTGTTCCTGAGAATACATTAACAACAATCGGGATCAGGATACCAAAGGTTCCCCATGAAGTACCTGTCGCAAATGCGATAACAGCCCCGATCACAAAGATAATTGCAGGAAGGAAATTCATCAGCCCGCCTGCAGAGCTTTTAACAATTGCAGATACAAATACAGATGCACCAAGGCTGTCTGTCATGGCCTTCAATGTCCAGGCAAAAGTAAGGATCAGGATCGCAGGTACCATTGCTTTGAATCCGTCCGGAATACACGCCATACAGTCTCTGAAATTCATAACACGACGTATCAGATATAAAACAATCGTGATAACCAGTCCGAAGAAGCTTCCAAGCACCAGTCCCACAGATGCATCACTCTGTGAAAATGCAGTTACAAAATCAGTTCCGCTAAAGAAACCACCTGTATAGATCATACCGATTACGCAGCATATTACAAGGCTTACAATCGGGATCAGAAGATCGATCACCTTGCCACGCGGATTACTTTTCTCATCTTCAGCCGCGTTTGCATAAGGACGTGCAGGTGTTGTGTAGATATCGCCTTTTAAAGCATTTGTCTCATGAACACCCATTGTTCCGAATTCTACTTTCATAAGAACCATTGCCACCATCATGAAGATCGTAAGCAGTGCGTAGAAGTTATAGGGAATTGCATGTACAAACAGGGTAATTCCATCCTCTCCTTCTACAAATCCGCTGACTGCCGCAGCCCATGAAGAAATCGGTGCAATGATACATACCGGCGCTGCTGTGGCATCGATCAGGTACGCCAGCTTTGCGCGGGACACATTGTGCTTATCTGTCACAGGACGCATAACGCTTCCTACTGTCAGACAGTTAAAATAATCGTCAATAAAGATCAGTACACCAAGAATGATGGTTGAGAGTTCCGCACCAACTCTGCTTTTAATCCTCTTACCGGCCCAGCGTCCGAATGCTGCGGAACCGCCTGCCCTGTTCATCAGGCATACCATGGTTCCCAGAATAACAAGGAAGATCAGGATACCCATATTATAAGAATCTGTCAGAACGCTGATCATTCCGCCTTCAAAAATATGAAGGATTGTTCCTTCGAAATTAAAATTAGAGTAAAACAGTGCACCAACCAGTATTCCTACAAACAGTGAACTGTATACTTCTTTGGTGATCAGTGCCAGTGCAATGGCAACAAGCGGCGGAACCAACGACCAGAATGTGCCGTAAAATTTCGCAGATGCAGCCACCTCTTCCTCTGCTGCAAGTACAGTCAGCGGACTTGCCAGTATCAGCAACATCAGTGCTGAAAGGCAGAGTGAAAGTCTTTTTATGTTACTTTTCATTTCTTTTCTCCTTCTCTTGTAAGATATATGATATTTCGATCATAGCACGCCTCTTAATTAATGCATTTGAAACAGCTTGGCAGAATTTCACGCTCTGATGAGCCGGATCAATATGCATTATTCAATATGCATTATTTACGAGGATTACTATAATCAAATCTGTAAATGTAGCAGGATTCCGTCTGTGCGATCAGTTCACAACCACACTCTGTCAGAAAATCATGGTCAACCAGCCCGATCTGTGTTACTACGAAATCTGTCTTTGATTTCTTCAACGCAGCCTGAAACCCTTCTTTATCTTCATAGATATGATAATCGATCACATCCAGCAATGCTTTCTGTCTTTTATAGAAACTGCTGTTCTCATCATAGTTTCCCGCCACTGTACTGCCTGATCTGTAGATACTTGCATTTCTGCTTATTACAGTGGCGATCCCCGCATCATACTGTCGCACAATGCTGTTAAGACTGCCGTCAAAAACAACCCTTGGAAAATCATTCTCCTGGTTCTGGTGGATCACGTCGCAGACTGCACGCAGATCATTGGGCACCTTATAAATATTCTCTGCCATTGCAAAATTGGTCACTACCCCGTCCAGCGGATTTCCCAAGATCACAAAACCTGTCAGCACAGCTGCAGCCATAAGAACTTTTATCCAGGTCTTTCTAAAAGCGGTCACAAGTCTGACTCCATAGTAGGCAACCGCCGGGATCACAGGAAGAATCCAGATAAACCGGTAATATTCATTCTCAAACTTCACCTTTGCGATAAGATATTTTACAACCAGCGGATTATATACTGTCAGCAGCAGAAATACTGTATAGCCGACAAATATCCCGGACTTTCTTTTTCTCCCCAGGACCAGTGTGCAGATCAGTCCTACAGCAAACAGAAGAGGATACCAGCAGGAACCCCAGTACAGCCTCATACATGCATCAACAAAGCGCAGTCCCAGTTCCTGAATTGTTACACCTGCCATTTTTTTCTCCTTTCTGTATTATGATGCAGCCAGCGTCAGCAGACCGATTCTGCATGCAAAAAATACAGCTGCATATAATGCCGACGGAAGCATACACACTGCACAATATACCAGCCCCGAAAATCTCTTATTCATAACTGCCGCCGGAGCCATTCCCGCTGCGATCACGATAGGAAAGATGATAGCAGAACCGGAAAATGTCAGCGCACTGACCGCTGTGACAAACAATATGATCCAGACATTCCTGCTGTTTTTCTCCTGCAGATACCAGACGGCACACATGAGAACTGCAGGGATGGCAATGTTGGCAAGGATGGCTTTTCCCTCGTAGCTTCTGGTAAAGAAAAAAGTTCCGGAGGAATAAATCGTACCGCAAAACAGCTGTAAAACACAGACAAAGACAAGCATCAGATCTGCTTTCTTCCTGTTTCCGTCAAACAGTCTCTTACCGATCTGATAAATGATCAGATTGGCAGTCACTACATTCATACATGACATTACCTGCTTTGCCTGCACAATGGGATGGATTCCCAGAAGTCTGCACCACACTGCATTATGCATCGGATATGCGGAAAAAACATATCTGGCCTGAAATGCCTTCTGGATCGCTCCGTTAAAGGGATTATATCTGCCAAGAGTATCTGTGTATACAGAAGTACTCACTGTACCTACATAATACGCCGCATCTACTGTTGTATCCTCGTAAAAGATCACAATCAGACACTGCAGCAATACTACGGCACCTGCAAGGATAATCATCACAGAGTGATTTTTCCATATTTCAGAAATGCTTCCAAAAATCCCACTACATGTTCCCGTTTGTCCGGCACGTATTCTCCGTTGTTTTTTTATTGTGCAGATCACAGCTGCGCAGATAACCAGAGACATGATTCCTGCCCATATATAAGCCGCAGCTGTCAGGGATACCCATTTCAGTGTCATCGGTACGATCACCAGTTCAAACACTGCAAAGTAAACCAGATATCCCAGTATGAAAGTCAGGGAACAATCCCCTTTTACTTTCAATATCCGGACCAGAACAATGCCTGCTGCATAAAAAACTATAAACTCCAGGGCAAAACCTGCACAGGCAAGGCATAATTCTCTCATTCTTCCACCTTTGTCCCTGACCGGATGGATTCGCGGTTTTTCAAAATCTCCATGGCAATCTTCTCAGGAGTCATCGGAAGCTCTGTCAGACGCACACCTGTTGCATTATAAATTGCCTCAGCCAGTGCCGGACATGGAGTATCAATTACAAGCTCACCAATGGATTTGGCACCAAAAGGACCGCTCTTTTCGTAACTGCACTCGAAATCCACGCGGATATTTCCGATATCCTGTCTGGTTGGGATCTTATACTGCATAAAAGAGTTGTTGCGGATCTTACCTTTATCTGTATATTGTACATCTTCCCAGAGAGCCATGCCAATTCCCTGTGCAATACCGCCCTCCGTCTGTACACGTGCAAGATTCGGATTGATCGGTGTACCGCAGTCAACAACCGCCACATAATCCAGAACATCCACACTGCCTGTCTCTGTATCCACCTCTACTTCTGCCATACCTACCATAAACGGCGGCGGCGAGATCGGTGAAGAATGCTGTTTCACAACCTGAAGCTCGATATTGTTAAAGAAAGTGCTCTTTAATGCAATATCTTCCAATGAAACTTTCTTCTGGGCATTTTCAGAACTGATGGCATCCATATCAACACTATAGCCCTCTTCTGCATCTGTCATATGACCTGCTGCATTTCCGTCTGCCCCATCGCTTATCTCAAGTGTCTCATCATAGAATACACAGGATCCGTCAAAATCAACTTTTCCCTCATCTACTTCCATCATCTCTGCGCCAAGCTTACAGATTTTTTTCTTCAGCTCCTCACAGGCCTTCATAACCGCTACACCGGTGGTATAGGTTGTGGCGGAAGCATAGGAACCGGAATCATAAGGAGAAATATCCGTATCCACACTGAATACTACTATGTTATCCATAGGCGTATTTAGACAGTCAGCCGCAATCTGCGCCATAACGGTATCACAGCCTGTTCCCATATCCGTACATCCAAGTGCCAGTGTATAAGAACCATCTTCATTCAGCTTAATATCTGCGCCGCCTACGTCAACTCCTGCAATAGAGGATCCCTGCATAGCCATGGCAACACCGACTCCGCGGACCTTTCCATTTCCCATATCCCTGCATGGATATTTGGAATCCCAGTCCATCATCTCTTTGGCGCGCGCCATACAGCGGTCCATGGAACAGCTCTGTGCATAAGGAACATCCGGATATCCCGGAAGAGGACCGCCCTCTACAGGCATATTCATTTCTTTTACCTTAACAGGATCCATTCCCATCTTATGTGCCAGCTCATTTACTGCAGATTCCACTGCAAAAATACCCTGGGTTGCACCATAACCACGATAGGCACCTGCAGCCTGCACATTTGTATAGACAACATCAAAAGCAAACCTGTAGGCTTCTGTATGTCTGTAAAGAGCGATTGATTTATGACCGCTGAGTCCTACTGTTGTAGAACTGTGTTCTCCGTATGCCCCAGTGTTGGACAAAGTATAAAGATCAATTGCCTTGATGATACCATTTTCATCTGCACCTGCGCGTACTGTGATCTCCATCTCATGGCGCGGTGAAGAGCAGATCATGGACTCATATCTGGAGAAGATCATCTTGGACGGGCGGCCTGTTTTCCAGGTCACGATCGCCGGATAGATCTCACTGACAGAGGTCTGCTTTGCACCAAAGCCGCCACCGATCCTTGGCTTGATCACACGTACTTTGGAAGCAGGAATGTCCAGTGCCCTTCCAACGATCCTTCGCACATGGAATGGGATCTGTGTTGAGGACAGAACGATCAGTCTGCCGAAATGATCCATATAGCAGGCTGTGCGGAAAGTCTCCATCATAGTCTGCTGGTTTGCTCTTGTATGATAAGTGCGCTCTACAGTATATTTACACTTTGCCAGAACTTCATCTACATTTCCATGTTCTTCCACTGCGGATGCACATAAGTTTCTTTTGTTGTCTCCGCCAAGAGGGATTTTCAGCTTCCAGTCATCCTCCGGATGGACCAGGATCGGATTATCTTTTGCCTTGTGGATATCCAGAACCGGTGTCTCCACGCGGTAATCTACGCGGATTCTCTTCAATGCTTTATCTACCGCCTCTTCTGTCTCACCCGCAACAATGGCAACTGCATCTCCCACAAAACGTACATGACGGTCAAGGATCAGTCTGTCATCCGGACTCATCTCCGGTGCAGTCTGGCCGGCAAGGGTAAAACGTTTCTGAGGCACATCTTTATAGGTAAGGATACATGCAATTCCGGCCACCTTCTCGGCAGTACCTGTTTTAATATCTTCCACCCAGGCGTTGGCGTGGGGACTTCTCAGTATCTTCACGATCAGGCAGTCCCTTGGTGCCAGATCATCTGTATAGACAGGCTTTCCGGTTACCAGTGACATTGCATCTGTTTTACGTACAGGTTGATTTACATATTTCATCTTTATGCTTCCTCCTGTGCTTTCTTATATTTCAGGAACTTCAGGATACTCCTTGTCTGGGAAACAAAACCGGAACATCTGCACAGATTTCCCGCAAGATATTCTTTGATCTGCTCCTCTGTGGGATCTTTGATCTCGTTGAGCATCGCAAATACATTCATGATAAATCCCGGATTGCAGAAACCGCACTGTTCCGCACCTTCATTCGCCAGAAAGCTTCCAAACTCCTGCGCTTCTCTCTGCATTCCTTCCAATGTAACGATTTTCTTTCCCTCAATGCGTGCTGCAAGTGTACTGCAGGAAAGCACCGGACGACCGTCCATAAGAACTGTGCAAAGACCACAGTTCGCAGTTTCGCAGCCTCTTTTCACGCTGAAACAGCCCTGTTCTCTTAAGAAATCGATCAGCAGTGTATCCGGGGAGATCTCTGCGTGGCGGTTCACTCCGTTAAGCCAGAAATTAATATTCATTTTTCATCCCTCCTACTGCTTCCCAGGCTCTTCTTGTCAGTACTTTTACAAGAAGGGTTCTGTACTCCTTTGATCCTCGCATATTGCCTGCAGTAGGAACGTTCTCTGCCGCATATTCTGCAAAGGCTTCGATTGCCTCTTCCTTCTGCTTTTTTGTCATGTTCCGGAAATTCTTCAGGATCTGCTTCTTATCTTCCACGATCATGGCACGTGCAGGTCTGGCACCTATCACAGTCCTTGCCTCATTTCCGATCACAGAAGCTGCACAGGTCAGCACCGGGAAATCTGTTTTTATGTTTCTCTGACTTAAGTAACAGGTAAGAAGTGGCTCTTTTCGCACGATGATATTTACAAGGATGTCATTGTCCTTCTTCATATTTACAAATTCAGTCAGTGGAATACGGCCTGCATCATATAATTCTACCCATGTATCCATTCCCAGGAACATGGTCAGAACATCTGAGAAACCATATCTTCCATAAATGCTTCCTCCCACAGTGGCACAGTTTCTGAACTGTACGCCTACAATGTGGCAAAGGCTTTCTTTCATAGCTCCATGTGTGTAGGTATTCAGAGCTTCATTTGTCTCCAGGTCATGAAGCGGAGTCATACATCCGATGACAAATTCGTCATCATTCTCCGAAATCGCATCCAGCCCCAGACCGGAAAGATCAATCGCTGTGGATATTGCTCTGTTGCCCATTTTCATCCAGACCATTCCCCCAAGAATACGGGCTGTTTTCTTCTGGTTCAGTTCATAAGCTTCCGCCAGACTGTTTACCTTTACATAGCTTTTGATTTTCAGCATTATGTATCGTATCCCTTTCTTACATACTTTTCATATCTCTTGTAATATTTTGACTCGGATCTGTCGTCAGACAGCCAATTTAATATCTGTCTCTTATACACATCTCCGAGCCCACGAGACACTGAGCGATCTC
>ENA-OZGU01000818-OZGU01000818.1-human-gut-metagenome-genome-assembly--contig:-NODE-818-length-20694-cov-5.205485_pt1 | contig 20694 bp, 27 predicted proteins | sample MGYA00244662_ERZ653670 | MGnify/ENA primary metagenome ERZ653670 (study PRJEB26926, sample SAMN06165224) | human gut metagenome | biome: ENVO:00009003; feature: ENVO:2100002; material: ENVO:00002003...
GTGTCTCGTGGGCTCGGAGATGTGTATAAGAGACAGATATAAACAAGTTCTGAGAAACTAAGAAAGAGGGTGAGAAATTGGACAGAGCAACTAAAAAGGTTTCTGAGTATGTTAGACAAAAAGGCTTTAATCTCTCAGAGATCTCTAGAAAGACAAAACTTCCATATATGGTTCTTTATGACAGCCTTATGAATGAAAAGAGAGATAGAGATTTGAGAGTAGATGAGTTCTTAAAACTATGTAGTCATTTAGACGTTGATCCAATGCAATTCTATGCATTCGAGCCAGGAGAGGAGGTGTGAAGACCACGATATTATTTGCAGCATTAGTGGCACTGTCACTATCATTGATAGGATGCGTGCTTACAACAAAAAAACCTGACAGCACATTTGGAAATTGTATTATGCGATCAGGTCAGTTACTTGGACTAATTATTTTACTTTATATAGTTCTGATTTCATAGCATCGATACATGAGAAAAATTGTTCATGTAAAAGTTCAAATTCTTCATATGAGTCCCAATGTCCTTTCTCGATGTTCTTAGAAAATACTTTTAAGAGTTCTCGTGTTTTTGGAGTGGAATAGGTCATTGCTTGATATGTAGCAGAAAGAATTTTCCGGATAGGCTCTTTACCCTCCATAACAGTAGCGTGATATAGGACAGAAAAAGATTCTGCAAAATCATTATATGCCTTACGTTTGGCGTTTTGAAAGACATCAAGTTTTTTCAATTTAATGTCTGCGTATCGGTTTATAAAGGTGGTTATTGTTGGTGCGATAATCGCCGATATGGCGGCAATTAAAGCTGCATTCACAGTAAAAGAATTGTCCATAATTAAAATCCTTTCATTCCAATTTATGGAAGAATTTTATCATAATTTGAAAAATATTTCAAATTATAAAACATTAAGCTATCTGTTTCAGACAGAACCAGAAGAGGAGGTGGTGTAGATGAAGCATCTAACAATGAAAGATGGGGAATTATTTCTTGACGGAGAAAAGGTTGAAAATCTTAAGTCATATAGAATTTCCAGTTCCGCTTCCATAAAAGGGAAAGGAGTTGCAGAACTGGAAATCGTAATAGACGTAGCTACAACCCCAGCTTCGTTTGAATTAAAGTAGATATCAAACTTGTAGCAATTTGTTTTAGAGAATCTAAAGAATTGGAACCGACAGATTTTGCAATATCTTTTGTTTTGTTCCAGTTATCTTCTTCTCTTATGTTAGCTAGAAATTGGTGTCCATCAGGAAATAAATAGTGGATAGGAAGATTATACCAAAGAAATATATTTACAACAAGGAGGTGTAACCATGTATGCAAATAAACTAACTCTCGCAAAGATTTTCGGCATATCCCCACCGACCGTATACCGAAGAATTGAGGGAATCAAAGCGGAAATCGGAACCAGATATAACCGGTACGCGATTCTTGACAATGTGGTAAGCGTGGCGGTATTCGCTGATTATGACAAGTATCACAGGCAGTTAGAGGACAAAAATCTTCGGAAGTACGTTCCAGAGTTCAGTCCAAAGGAAGCAAGTGAGTATATGTTCGAGAAGAATTTAGAGGGGATTAGGAGGGGAAACAGTGAAAAGTAACAGCATTAAGGCAAAACGCCAGAGAAGAGACATTCTGACGGGAGTATTAATCGGCTTCGGCAGCGGAGTGGTAACGGCAGGATTATTTTTGATTGTGCTATTGGTTTACTGCCGGATGGCAGGACCATTGTAAGGAGGTGAGGAGAATGAAGAAAGTAGCAACAGAGATTCCGGAGAATGAGTTCAAGGAGTTCCTAGAACAGCTGAAAGAGGAAGTACTTATAATGAAGAATGACGGACTCGGCTATGTGTCTATCACATGTGCACTGGCGAAAAAGCTCACGTTATCAGCTGGGTTCGATGATGAGCTTACGTTCACAGCCAGCCAGATCAAGAGCATTCTTGACTTGGCCAAATAAAAAAGCGCCCTTAAATGAGCCGGCAAGCTCGGGCGCCTAGAAAAATATTCAATTAAATTATATCGAAGTAAAGGAGTTTAGTCAAATGGAAAGCTTAAAGATTAATAAGTTGGAAATTGAGAATGTCAAACGGATTAAGGCCGTTAAGATTGAACCTACCCCCAATGGTTTAACTATTGTTGGTGGAAATAATAACCAGGGGAAAACCTCAGTGTTAGATTCCATTGCTTGGGCGCTTGGAGGCGAGAAGTATCGCCCATCTGAAGCGCAGCGACATGGTTCAGTGATTCCACCTAATCTACATATTGTTATGAACAATGGACTTGTTGTGGAGCGTAAAGGCAAAAACAGTAGCCTTAAGGTAATAGATCCGGAAGGGAACAAGGGTGGGCAACAACTGCTAAACGAGTTCGTTGAACAGTTAGCCTTAGATCTGCCAAAGTTTATGGAGGCTTCTGGAAAAGAAAAGGCAGAAACGCTTCTTAAGATTATCGGAGTCGGAGATCAGCTGTCTGTTTTGGACAAGGAAGAAAAAGAGCTGTACAATCAGAGGCTCGCTATTGGTCAGATTGCAGACCAGAAAAAGAAGTATGCTGACGAACAGGTCTACTATCCGGAAGCTCCGAAAGAATTAGTCTCGCCATCTGATTTGATTAAACAGCAGCAGGAGATTCTTGCAAAAAACGGTGAAAACCAGAGAAAGAGAGATCAGGTTGAAAAATATCAGGGATCTGTCATGTTTTTGCAGCAGGAAACGGAAGCAATGCGAGAACAGTTGAAGAAAAAAGAGCAGGAACTTGAAGAAGCAAAAGCCTCTTTGAATATTGCAATGATGTCCGCGAAAGATCTTCAGGATGAGTCTACTGCAAAGCTGGAAGAAAGCATTGCCAATATTGAGGAGATTAACCGGAAAGTCCGTGCAAATTTTGATAAAGATAAGGCTGAGGAAGATGCAATTGAGTATAAAAATCAGTATGCTGCACTTACACAGAAAATTGAAGATAAGAGAAAAGCCAAGGCGGATCTTTTAAATTCAGCAGAACTGCCGCTTCCAGAATTATCTGTAAAAGATGGAGAACTGGTTTATAAGGGGCAGAAGTGGGATAACATGTCTGGATCTGATCGGATGAAAGTTTCTACTGCAATCGTGAGAAAACTGAACCCAAAATGTGGCTTTGTTCTTTTAGACAAGTTGGAACAGATGGACATGCAGACATTGAATGAATTCGGAGCATGGCTGGAACAGGAAGGATTGCAGGCAATCGCCACTCGAGTCAGTACTGGAGATGAATGCAGCATTATTATTGAAGATGGTTATGTGAAAGGACAAGTATTAGAAGAGCCCACAACGCCATCTTGGAAAGCGGGTGAGTTTTAATGGAGATAACCAGAGGAAGAATCAACCGAGCAAAAAAAGTTGTGATTTACGGTCCGGAAGGAATTGGAAAATCTACTTTTGCATCCAAGTTTCCGGACGCGGTGTTCATCGATACGGAAGGTAGTACATCAAGCATGGATGTGGCAAGATTGCCACGTCCTACCAGTTGGACGCTTTTATTGGAAGAAATAGATTATATAAAGAACACACCAGGCGCTTGTAAAACACTCATCGTAGATACCATTGACTGGGCAGAACAGTTATGCGTAGAGCATATATGTTCAACACATAACAAAAAAGGAATTGAAGATTTTGGTTATGGAAACGGTTATGTGTATGTAAAAGAAGAGTTTGGACGCTTTTTGAACCAGCTTTCTGATTTGATTGAAGTAGGCGTCAATGTCGTTCTGACTGCACATGCTCAGCTTCGTAAATTCGAACAGCCAGATGAATTGGGAGCTTATGACAGGTGGGAGCTGAAACTTGGGAAAAAGACCCAGTCGCAAACGTCTCCATTGGTAAAAGAATGGGCAGATATGCTTCTGTTCTGTAATTATAAGACCTTTTCCATTGCAACAGATAAGGACGGGAAAAAGCATAAAGCACAGGGTGGAAAGAGAACGATGTATACTTCTCATCATCCTTGTTGGGATGCGAAAAACAGGTACGGGCTTCCAGAGGAGTGTGAAATGGATTACAGCGTGATAGCACCCGTAATCGAAGAAACAAATACGAATAATAATCAACCGGTTAAAAAGGAAGATACTGAGAATAAAAAGACAGATCTTCCAGACTTCATGAGTCTGCCGGAAGCTAATGTAGATGAAACTGTTGACTATAACACAGGAGAGAAGATAGAAGAAAAGCCAAAGCAGGATCCAGCAAAGAGCGAGGTATTTCATATACCGGATTACGTTCCAAAGGCTTTGCAAGACTTAATGTATCCTTATTTGGTTTCAGAGGATGAAGTTATGGAGGCTGTATATCAGAGGGGATACTTCCCTCGTGGTACGCCATTTCAGAATCTTCCAACAGATTTCATTGACGGAGTATTGATTGGAGCATGGAAACAGGTATTAGGAGTAATAAAGGAAATCCGAAGTAAACAGGAAATTCCTTTTGATGAATAAGAAAGTGAGGACATATAAATGGATGATATTAGAGGAAAAGAACTTGGTTGGGACGAAGAGGTTGAAAAAGGGGAAGAGTTTACGCTCTTAGAACCCGGAGATTATGATTTCACAATCGAAACTTTTGAGCGTGGACGATATGAGGGAAGTGACAAGGTTCCTCCGTGTAACAGAGCATTGTTGAAAGTCCGCGCAACAAACGGAAAAGATTCTACAGTGATCAGCGAAAGCCTTCTGTTGTATGACAAGATGCAATGGAAGTTAGCAGAGTTCTTCTTGTCTATCGGAGCAGAAGAGGTGGAGGGAAGAGTACGCATGAACTGGAGCATGGTTCCACAGGCTACAGGACGTGCGACAATTGAGGTGCGGACGGATCCAAAAGACAGTTCAAAGAAATACAATCATGTAAAGAAATGGTTGCCGAAGAAGAAAAAAGACTATAAGGCAGGTGCATTCTAAAAATGGAATTGAGACCGTATCAGCAAGAAGCAAAGGACGCCATCTTTCATTCCTGGGACGAAGGTATTCAGAAAACTTTATTGGTGCTGCCTACCGGATGTGGAAAGACAATCGTGTTTGCTAAAGTGGCGGAAGAATGTGTGCGTCAAGGGGACAGAGTTTTGATTTTAGCACATAGAGGAGAACTTTTGGAGCAGGCAGCTGATAAGATAGGCAGATCTACCGGTCTTGGATGCGCGACCGAAAAGGCAGAAGCAACATGCTTAGGGAGTTGGTTTCGTATCACGGTAGGTTCTGTTCAATCTCTTATGCGCGAAAGCAGGCTGAATAAATTTGACGAGGACTACTTTAACACGATCATCATCGATGAAGCGCACCATTGCATTTCAGACAGCTATCAGCGAGTATTAAATCATTTCCACGATGCTAAAGTGTTGGGGGTGACTGCAACCCCTGACCGTGGAGATATGAAAAATTTAGGTTCTGTTTTTGAAAACTTGTCCTATGAATATACACTACCCAAGGCAATTAAGGAAGGCTATTTGTCGCCTATTAAAGCAGTGACCATTCCTTTACAGGTAGATCTTACTGGGGTGGGAGTACAGTCCGGAGACTTTAAAGCAGGAGATCTTGGAACTGCATTAGATCCATACCTGGAACAGATTGCGGAAGAAATGAAAAAATATTGTGTAGATAAGAAAACGGTAGTGTTTTTACCGCTTGTGAAAACAAGCCAAAAATTTAGAGATCTTTTAAATGCAAAAGGATTTCGTGCTGCAGAGGTAAATGGTGAGAGTAAAGACCGTGCAGAAATCTTAGAGGACTTTGATAAAGATAAATATAATGTCTTATGCAATTCCATGCTTTTGACAGAGGGGTGGGATTGTCCAAGTGTAGATTGTATTGTAGTGCTTCGTCCAACAAAGGTACGAAGCCTATATTGCCAGATGGTAGGGCGCGGAACCAGACTGTCTCCGGAGACCGGAAAAGACCATCTTTTGCTACTTGATTTTCTCTGGCATACAGAAAGGCATGAGCTATGCCATCCGGCACATCTCATTTGTGAAAGCGAAGAGGTGGCACAGAAAATGACGGAAAATCTCGAAAAAGAAGCCGGTTGTCCGATGGATATCGAAGAAGCTGAACAGACTGCAGCTGATGATGTAGTTGCTCAGAGAGAAGAAGCTCTTGCAAAACAGCTGGCGGAAATGAAAAGAAGAAAGAGAAAACTGGTAGACCCGTTGCAATTTGAAATGTCAATACAGGCTCAAGATTTATCTGGCTATGTACCAGCTTTTGGGTGGGAAATGGCACCTCCATCAGACGCGCAAAAAAAGACATTAGAAAAACTTGGAATCATGCCGGATGAGATTGATAATGCCGGAAAAGCTTCGAAGATTCTTGAACGCTTGGATAAGAGACGTAAAGAGGGATTAACGACACCGAGACAAATTCGTTTCTTAGAGGGAAGAGGCTTCCAGCACGTAGGCACATGGCAGTTTGATACAGCAAAACATTTGATTGACCGTATAGCAGGAAATGGATGGAGAATTCCACATGATGTCAATCCGGCAGAATATAGAGGCTAATTATGGAAAAATGTACAGATTTATTAAAGGTATTGGAAAACTTAAACCCTGCAGAACTTAATTATCAAGAATGGGTAAATGTTGGGATGGCGCTAAAGCATGAAGGGTATTCTCCGGATGACTGGGATGCATGGAGTCTCAATGATTCTAGGTATCACATGGGAGAATGTCAGAAGAAATGGAATAGTTTTCATGGCTCTTCCGTTCCAGTCACGGCGGGAACTATTGTACAACTTGCAATGGATTATGGATGGACACCGTCGTCCTCGTCTTATGCTTTAGACTGGGACGATGAAATCAGCACTGATGGAGTAGTTATAGATGCTTCTTGGGTGGAAGAAAAAGAAGTATTAGAGCCAAAAAGATGGGATCCGGTTCATGAGATTGTGCGTTATCTAGAAACATTATTCGAAGCTGGTGAGAATGTTGGCTATGTCACAGGCAGTTGGAAAAACGAAGAACGATGGCTGCCACAGAAAGGAAACTGTGACAGAACTGCCGGACAGCTGATTGAACAGTTAAATAAATGCAATGGAGACATAGGAGCTGTTCTTGGTGATTATAACAAGGAAGCTGGTGCATGGATACGTTTCAACCCTTTAGATGGGAAAGGCTGTAAAAATGAAAACGTAACAGAGTTTCGATATACTCTTGTAGAGTCCGATGATATGACAATTGAAAAGCAGAATGCAATCATTCGAGAGTTGGAATTACCAGTAGCATGCTTGGTATTTTCCGGTAAGAAAAGTCTACATGCGATTGTCCGAGTTGATGCTGCAGATTATGCGGAATACCGGAAAAGAGTAGATTATCTTTATTCTATCTGTCAGAAAAATGGCTTGAAAGTAGATACACAGAATAAGAACCCATCGAGATTGTCGAGACTCCCGGGCTTTGAACGTAATGGTAAGAAGCAATACATTGTCGATACGAATATCGGTAAAGAAAGCTGGGAAGAGTGGAAGGAATGGATTGAGTCTGTAAATGATGATCTTCCGGATCCTGAAACCTTAGAGGATGTTTGGGGAAAGCTCCCAGAACTTGCACCACCTCTTATTGAAAACGTATTAAGAAAAGGGCATAAGATGCTGATTGCTGGACCATCAAAAGCAGGAAAATCCTTCGCTTTGATAGAGTTGTGTATTGCAATCGCAGAAGGTGTTAAATGGTTCGGATGGCGATGTGCGAAAGGGAAAGTCATGTATGTAAATCTAGAGTTAGACAGAGCCAGCTGTTTACACAGATTTAAGGACGTGTATACAGCACATGGCATATCTCCGAGAAATCTTAGCAATATAGATATCTGGAATTTGAGAGGAAAGTCTGTGCCGATGGATCAGCTGGCACCAAAGCTCATCCGAAGAGCTGCTAAAAAAGATTACGTAGCAATCGTTATCGATCCAATCTACAAGGTGATCACAGGAGATGAGAATAGCGCTGATCAGATGGCGAGATTTTGCAATCAGTTCGACAAAGTCTGTACTGAGTTAGGGTGTGCAGTAATCTACTGCCATCATCACAGTAAAGGGGCTCAGGGGGGAAAGAAGTCTATGGACAGAGCTTCTGGTTCCGGGGTTTTTGCAAGAGATCCGGACGCTATGTTGGATCTAATTGAATTAGACGTGACAGATGATTTAAGAAAACGAGAAGAGAATGCTGCTGTGTGTGAAGCGTGTGAATGTTATCTTGATGCACATTATCAGTGGGAAGATGACCTGTCTCAGGATGATTTGTGTAGCCAGGTGCAGATGATGGACTATTGCAGGAGACGTTTGACACGGGCTCAGATGATAGATCTACAGGCTCAGATCGATGCCAAAGTATCTATTGCAAAGTCGAAAACAGCATGGAGAATTGATGGGACATTGAGAGAATTTCCTAAATTTGATCCGGTCAATTTGTGGTTCGATTACCCAATCCACCGAATGGACCCATCCGGAGTCTTGAACGATATACAACCGGAAGAAGAAAAACCGAATTGGAAAAAGGGACAAGAATCTAGAAAAAAACAAGTGGAAGCTCAAAGGAAAAATAAACAAGCAAAAATAGATATGGCAATAGCAAATTTTAAGTTTGAGCACAATGATATGTACCCTACAGTTAAAGAGCTTTTTGAAGAGATAAAAAGTAGTTCGGAGGCAATTGGAGAAAAATATCCGGCTGAAAAAACAATCTGGAACTCATTAAAAAAGTATGGATATACTACGGACAAAGAAACAAAAAGGATTATCCCATTACCTAAAAATTGAGATATCGGGAACGTTCCCGTTTTCTAAAATTTTAGGTGTCGGGAATATTCCCAGTTTCTAAAAATCTAGGTGTCGGGAACATTCCCGTTTTTATTCCCATCCTCTTGTTTTTAGGTGTCGGGAACATTCCCTCCCGGCACCTATATATACTACGTATATATATTCGGGATGGGACGGGAAGGTGCGGGCACCCCCTTTAAAGTGTGGGGGCGATTAAAGTACGCCCCCCCACACACAGGAGGGAGCCCACCCCAGCACAAAGAAAAAGTGGGAAATAAAAAATAATTTATCACATTAAAGAGGTGAAGCAAATGAAGGTGATAGAATTTTTTATGGCAATGGATCCTCCGACAGTTACCGCCCAAGAACATAAAGTAACAGTGATCAATGGAAAGCCAGTTTTTTATGACACGCCAGAAATCAAAAATGCAAAATTAAAATTGTGTGGATACTTGGCGAAACATAAGCCAAGAAAAAGAATTGAGACTGGATGTCGGTTAATAACAAAATGGTGCTTTCCAAAAGGTGCAACACATGCAGATGGAGAATATCGTATTACGAAACCGGATACAGATAATTTGCAAAAACTCTTAAAGGATTGTATGACCTTGTGCAACTTCTGGAAAGATGATGCGCTGGTGGCTTCGGAACTGACAGAAAAGTTTTGGGCAGATATCCCAGGTATATACATCAGAATCGAGGCATTGTCATGAATAGTGGAGCGATGGCATTCAATGATGTTTTTAAATTATTGCAAAAGACTTGGAATCTCTATAAACGATATGCAGGGGCTAAATATCTCACAGAAACACAGTTGGATACATTCGTAAAAGAAGTTGATGATCTATATCGCGAATGCAATAGTAATTTCGCAAAAGATATTTTAACAGCGTTGGTCTTAGAGGTTGAGAGAGGATTGACGTTGAAATAAAAAGATAGGGTAAAAAATAAAGGTGAGTATGCGTAACTAAAAAAATAGCAGCGGACTTAACGTCTTGCCGGAGACCGTCCACTGCTCTTTCACCTAAGGACATTATAACACATGCGTCCTTAGGAGACAAGGAGGACGATGTTATGTGTACGAAAAAAGAAGAATTAAGAGACATAATATTAACAGGTATGCAGCCATTTTTAAATGCGCCACTTATGGAGATTCTGAACCAAGTAGTAGTGCAGGCGTTGTTTGGACTTGAGGTGACAGAGAGTGAGACATTGCCGGCAACGATAGACGATACAAACCAGCGGATCATATCCATTTACATGACTAAGAAAGCGCCGAAGTTGAGCCCCAAGACTGTAGAGTATTATATGCTTACGGTTCGAAACTTTATCGAGTTTGTGCAGAAGTCCTTACTGGACGTATCTGACATGGATGTGGAGTTTTATTTACAGTCTTATGCACGTAAAGGTAATCAGGCAAGCACGATTAACAATGAGCGTAGAAATTTGAGTGCGTTCTTTACATGGATGAGAAAGAGCCATCTGCGATCAGATAATCCGGTGGATAGCGTGGAACCGTATCGAGAGATGGACAAGCCAATCGACCATCTGAGCGATGGTGAACTGGAAGCATTAAGAGACGCCTGTAAGGTTAAGGTTAAAAACAAGGTGACAAATTTGGACGAGTATAAAGAAAGCCTTAGAGACAGGGCGTTGTTAGAGTTTCTCCGGAGTACCGCTGTGAGGGTAAGCGAATGCGTATCAGTAAACGTGCAGGATATCAACTGGCAGTCCGGCGAGCTTATGGTCTATGGACAGAAAAACCGGACATGGAGAACTGTCTGCTTAGACGATACAGCAAAGTATCATTTGCGGAAGTACATCGACAGCCGAAACGATAAAGAGCCGGCACTGTTTATTTCCAGCAAGAGCGATCATAAGCGCTTGGCGAAACCGGGAATTGAGAGCGCCATCGGCAGGATAGCAGAGAGGTCTGGACTTAAGAGACGAGTATATCCGCATCTCTTCCGGAAGACTACAGCGACCAACATGGTAAAGCGTGGATGTCCGAGAGAATTGGTAGCGTTTTACCTTGGTCATAAAAATGGAGATGCCCGGACGTTAAATAAACATTATGCTGCTACGACACCGGATCAGGTACTTGGCGCTTTCCGGAAATATGGTGCGGCTGCATAGCAACTAATAGTATAGAACCCATACCAGCAGTATAGATTTTACGACAAAAACATAACCAGTAGTGCGTGTCCCATACTACTGGTTGGGTTAGACGAGATTAACTAAATTAGGATTTAGCGGAGGTGATTAAAATAAAGTATGTTGCAAGTTGTAGTTTCGGCAAGGATAGCATAGCAACAGTTCTCTTGGCGAGAGAACATAATGAGCCGTTAGACGAGATTGTTTATTGCGAAGTTATGTTTGACAAAGATATAAGTGGAGAACTGCCAGAACACAGAGATTTCATTTATAACAAGGCGATACCAGCTTTTGAAAGTTGGGGATATAAGGTAACAGTTTTGAAGTCTGAAAAGAATTATATGGACTGCTTTCACCATAAAACAATTCGAGGAAAAAGCGTAGGAATGAAAAAGGGGTTTGTAATGTCGGGGCATTGTGATGTTCAGAGAGATTGCAAATTGAAACCCATTAAAGAATATTGGAAGTCACAATCAAAAGAAGTTGTGCAGTACATAGGGATAGCAGTAGATGAACCGAAAAGGATTGATAGAATAGCAGATACCAAAAACAAAGTTTCTTTGCTGGAAAAGTATGGATATACAGAAGAAATGGCAAAAGAGAAATGTATAGAATATGGCTTGTTAAGTCCAATTTATGAATTTACAAATAGGGGTGGCTGTTGGTTCTGCCCGAACGCAAGGGATTGTGAATTGCGGCATTTGCGAAATAACCATAGGGATTTATGGGATAAACTGTTGGAACTGGAAGAAACGCCTAATTTGATAGGAAATAAATGGAACACACTCACACAGACAAGCATACACGACAAAGAAGAACAATTCATGTGGGAAGATAGGCAGATGAATATCTTTGATTATTTAAACTGAGATTTAGTCAAGGAATTGGAACAATTTTAGACTAAGAACACTTTTAGTTCAAGAAGAGGTGATTAGATGGACGAAAAGAAAGTTAGGATGTCAATGATGAATGATAGCTCAGAAGAAATGAAGGCTTTGGAAAATGAGTTGGAAATATTAAAAAGAGCTTTTATGGATTCAAAAGGAGTAGAGTTTTTAGAAAAGGTATTAGAACGATTGGAAAAACTGTTGGATCGGATAGAGGTAAAATTATTATGGATGAAAAGAAAGTAAGGGATGCGATAGAAACTATCAAATCAAATTATCCGACAAGTGGATATTATATGTTATGCGAAGCATTGGACGCTGCAATCGAAGCACTGGAAAAGCAGTTGCCGAAGAAAGGAATTAAAGAAAAGATTACAGAAGGCGTAAATAAAGGCTTGCATAATTTTTACTGTCCTGTTTGCTACGAAAAAGGAGATTTGAGTAATAAGTGCAATGTTGGAGAATATTGTTCTGATTGCGGACAGAGACTTGATTGGGGTGATGATCGTGCATAAAGAACGCAGAGACAGACACCTGCAGAAGCTGGATCGGGAGCAGCACCATGAGGAGCTGGAAGAGTGCAAGGTATCAGACAAGGCAATGGAAAGATTTCGGAGAAAGCCATACAGTATAAAGAAAGAGGTGACTGATCATGACCGTTCGTATTCTGATAGATCGGCTTCTTGCCGGCATGCAGTCCGGTGAGATATCTGGAGACGACAAGGTGACGATAGATCTCTTTCAGGAGAGTATGGATGTGGCGGAGTACTTTGCAGACAAATATGGGATAGGGGGCGATAGTGATGGACATAAGGATTGAAGAAAATAATGTGCGAAATGAGAACGATAAGAAGAAACAGTTTCTTCGAGGATATCGAAGAAAGACCAGGAGAATCCACAGGATAGAAGCAGAGATAGATGAGATCAGGAGTATGAAAATGTATCCGTCTGTAAATAATGATGGAATGCCTCATGGATCTGGAGCAGGTGATCTGTCAGGATATGCTGCAGAGCTTTGTGAAAAAGAAGAAAAATTATATGAAGAAGGAGTAGATCAGATAAAAGTTTACAATACAATTTCTCATAGAATTTCAGAATTGGATAATGAGGACGAAAGAGATGTTTTATTTTATCGCTACATAAAGGGACTTAGATTTTGGGAGATAGCTCAAAAAATGGATTATAGCGAAGAATGGATATATAAGTTACATGGAAGAGCTTTACAACATTTGAAAATTATTTAAGACAATACAGTTTAGTACAGTATATAGTGTGGTAATATGAAATCATCAGGAAGAAGTAAAAAGGACGAAGTTCTTCTTGAGCAGGTTGATTGGGACCTCCTTAAAAGTCGTAAAAGAGACGCTACTGCCTTGGCGTCTTTTTTTTCGTGCATAAAAAACTATTGGATTGTAGCTCAGTGGTAGAGCGATGGCCTTATAAGCCATGTGTCGCAAGTTCGATTCTTGTCAATCCAATTTCATATCGTACAGCGTGCACAGCTCCAGCGGATCTACATTTCATCCTTACTCCTTAGTGGTCGCAATCGGCGGTCATAATGGAGCTGGCAGGACTGTATTTTTTATATTAACCGGAATTGAAGGTGGTGGTGTGAGTGAAGCACAGAATTATATTTTAGCAGAACAAGACTATATGTCTGGAATGAAATACAAGGACATTGCTGAAAAGTACGGGGTGACTTTGAACACGGTAAAGTCGTGGAAGGTCCGTTATGGTTGGAATAAAAAATGTGTGCACACAAAAACAAAAAAAGTATGCACACAAAAACAGGGGAAGAACAATGCTATGAAAGAAGCCATTGCAGAAGCGGTAGATCAGGTAATAGACAATCCGGATTTAACCGATAAGCAAAGGCTTTTTTGTTTGCATTATGTTCGGTGCTTTAATGCAACTAAGGCATATCAAAAGGCTTATGAGTGTAGCTATGAAACTGCTATGGTGCGAGGAAGTGAGATATTAAGAAATGTTAAGATAAAAGAAGAAATTAGGCGCCTTAAGCAAAACCGGCTAAACCGTGAGATGTTGGATGAATCAGACATCTTCCAGAAGTACATGGACATAGCCTTTTCGGACATTACAGATTATGTGACATTTGGACAGGAAGAAGTTCCGGTTATGGCAATGTACGGACCAGTGGAGATTAAGGATGAGGAGACTGGAAAGAAAGTTCCGCTGACCAAAAGGATAAATGTTGTTAAGTTTAAAGAAAGCAGTGAAGTGGACGGAACATTGATCACAGAGGTTAAGCAGGGGCGTGATGGTGCAAGTATTAAACTAGCTGACCGAATGAAGGCGCTTGACTGGCTGGCAGAGCATATGGATATGGCTACGGAAGAGCAGCGGGCTAAGATTGAAGTTATGAAATCCAAGATAGAAAATGATGGGGATAAATCAATTCAGATCACATTTGTAAAAGCGGGAGATAAACATGAAATATAAAAATATTGAGTTTGCCTTAAATGACCATTTCTACGACTTTGTAGATGATTGGAACCATAAGTTTTATTTTCTTGTCGGAGGATATGGCAGTTCCAAGAGTTATCACGTTGCAGTTAAGCTAATCAAGAAGCTTTTGGAAGAGAAGAGAAAAGCGCTTGTCGTTCGTGAAGTATTCGATACGATTAGAGATTCCTGTTACGATCTACTGCAGGAAGTTTCAGAAGCGATGGGTGTGTCGGACTATATGACGTTTACCAGTTCTCCTATGCAGGTTCGGTTTAAGAACGGAAGCCGAATTATTTTCAAGGGAATGGACAAGCCTGCAAAGTTAAAGTCATTAAATGGCGTGTCTATTGTATGGATTGAAGAATGTTCGGAAGTTAAATATGCAGGATTTAAAGAAATTCTTGGACGTTTGAGACACCCAACACTGAGCAATCATATTATTCTTTCGACCAACCCAGTTAATAAAAGTAATTGGTGTTACAAGTATTTCTTCCAAGATAAAAAGAATCAGGTATTTGTCCTTGATGATGAGAAGTTGTATAGAGAGCGAATACTGGTAATTGGAAACACGTACTATCACCATAGCACAGTCGATGATAATTATTTTGTACCAGATTCATATGTTGAACAATTAGACGATTTGCAGACTCACGATCCCGATCTGTATCGTGTTGCCCGTAAAGGACGATTCGGAGTAAACGGAACCCTTGTGTTCCCACAGTTTGTCATAGAACCTGCAGAACAGGTAGAAAAAGAGATAAAAGCAATCAAGACACCGCTTGAAAAGAACGGAATGGACTTTGGTTTTGTTACATCCTATAATGCCACTCTTCGCTTGGTAGTGGATCACGATGAGAAGATACTGTACATATACCAAGAGTATTATAGCAGGAATAAAACAGATCCTGAGATAGCAGAAGATTTAAAAGATTGGAAAGACGTTTTGATTAAAGCGGATTGTGCAGAGCCTAAGGCGATTAAATATTATAAGCAATCGGGGTTCCGGATGAAGGCATGTAAGAAATTCCAGGGAAGCCGAGGAATGTACACCAAGAAAGTGAAACGTTTCCGAAAGATTATTTGCTCGGATGCGTGCCCTAATACGATTGATGAGCTGCAAGACTTGACATTTGCAGTAGATAAAGATGGTGAGATTATAGAGGATGAATTCAATATAGACCCTCATACATTATCTGCTATCTGGTATGCGTTGGATGATTATGAGGTGGCAGACCTGAAGGGCGGAGGACTTAGTTCCTTCCGGAAGAGGTGATGAAGTGAAAATAAGAGAGATATTTAGCAAGATACGAAAAGGGGTGAAAGCTGGGATGGCTGCAGCAACAGAGAGCAATGAGTTGAACGATAGTAGAATTGTGTATCTGATAGATAAGTTTATGCGTTCCAATCAGCGAAAGATGATGCTTATTGGAGAGCAGTATTACAGAGTTGATAATGATATCAAACAAAGAAAAATCATGAAAAAGGTGAATGGATATAACCAAGAGGAAACTTGGAAGGCAAACAATAAGCTTGCACATGCGACTTATAAAAATCAAGTAGATGAAAAGGTAGCTTATCTGCTTACAAAACCTGTAACATTTAAGCCGGATGATGATGGAAATAGTGACCGGTATGTTGATCTGATCAAGGACATTCTTGGGAAATATTTCCAGTATCAGTTGTCCCGGTTAGGATACGAAGCATCCAATAAAGGAATTGCATGGCTGCATGTATATATAAATCCGAGCGGTGATCTGAGAACGATGGTGATTCCTGCAGAGCAGTGTATTCCGGTTTGGAAAGATAAGAATCACGAAGAGCTAGAGGCTATGATCAGGGTTTACTCAACTACTGTTTGGCAGTACAACCGTGAAAAAGAGATCACGAATGTAGAAGTGTGGACAGCGGATAGTGTTTCGTATTATCGGTTGGAAGGGAAAATGCTTATCTACGATATGGATCAGAGCATGGATCAGAACGGTCCGGTAGCACATTATCGGAATGATGAAGAGTGGAATGTGTGGAACAAGGTTCCGTTTATTCCGTTCAAGAACAATCAAATAGAGACTCCGGATATTCAGTTCGTGAAAACGCTACTCGATGGATACGATCTAAGCAGGAGTGAGGCTGCCAATTACGTGGAAGAGGTGAAGAATCTAATCTTTGTATTAAAAGGATATGGGGGACAGGATTTGTCTGAATTCATGAAGCAGATAAACGAGGACAGAGCAATCCCTATTGATGATCCGGAAGATGGTGGTGTTGATACGATTACTCCTCAGATGGATATCACGGCGTTAAGAGAACATTACGAACAGTTGAAACGCGATCTGACCGAAGATGGGCAGTCGGTAAATAAAGACTTAGATAAATTCGGTGCGGCGCCATCCGGCGTGGCTTTGAAGTTCATGTATTCCGGATTAGACTTGAAGTGCAACCTGATGGAAGCAGAATTCAAGATTGCTTTTGAAACACTTCTGTACTTTGTGGATGAGTATCTGCAGATTACTGGCAAGGGAAGTTTCGAGAATATTGAGGTGGAGTTAGTATTTAACCGAGACATGGCGGTTAATCAAGCGGAGCAGATCCAGAATTGCACAAACTCAAAAGGCACTGTGTCAGACAAGACTATCATTGCTCATCATCCATTCGTGTCAGATGTGGAAGAAGAGCTGAAGGCACTGGAAGAACAGAGAGAAGCAGAAGGACCAGCATGGGACATAGCACCGTCGGTAAGGGATGATGGAGATGGCGAAGAATAGTGAATACTGGGAAAAGCGCATAGCTTCGGAAACATGGAAGGTTTACAACTCCATAGAGGAGAAAAATAAGGAACTGCTGCAATTTTACATTGAAGCAAGCGAAAGTGTAAAGGATGAGCTCTATCGACTGGCTGAGAAGTACAGCAAGGATGGAGTTCTTTCTCTGTCTGAAATGTATAAGCAGAACAGGCTCGCGGAGCTGAATAAGAAGTATGAAAATATCATCGAAGAGCTTGGGCGCACTACAGAAGAGTTCGCAAGGGAAAATATGCAGCAAGGGTTCCAGGATGTCTATGAAAAGACTGCAAAAGGTATGGGAGATAATGATTTCTCAATGCCGAACAAGAAGCTGATGGAAAAGATGATGGAGACTCCGTGGCGTGGAGATAACTTTTCGGGGAGACTCTGGAAGAATCAGAAGAAACTTGTAGTTAGTCTGAATGATGTGCTTCTTACGGGCTTGCAACAGGGAAAGACAGTAACAGAGATTGCTATTGCGTTACATAATCGAATGGGGCAGGGCTTTAACGACTGTCATAGGCTTGTAAAGACAGAGAGCATGCACTATCTGAATAATGCGACTTTGCAAAGATATAAAGATGCGGGAGTAAGGTATGTTCAGATATGGGCGGCACTGGATGAAAGAACGTGTAAAACCTGTGGGAGCTATCACGGAAAGATATATCCGATTGATAAATGTCCGGCAGTTCCTTTTCATGCGAACTGCAGATGTACGATTCTGCCGGTTACAGATGAAAAGATGATTTCGGAGTATGAGAAAGAAGATGTTGCGGAAGTCTCAAAAGATGATAGAATAAGAAGTATAAAAGAAGTTCAACAAGATATTGATTCGGCTCAGGCGGAAATAGATAAGATGGACGATGAAATTTCAAAGCTGCAAGATTCTATTCTCAGCAGAAGGAAAAAGAAAGAAATCAGTGATGAAGACGCATTGCTTAGAATCAAAGAATTAAAAGAAAAAATAAGAAACAGAGGGGCTGTTATTGAAAACCTAAAAAATGAATTGAAAAAGTTTGGAGGGGAGCAGAAAAAAGAAAAGTCAAATCTTATTAAAATGCTCGAAAAAGAGAAAATAGAGTTTAGAAAGGTTACAAAATATAGGAAAAAGGTAACCGAATCTGAAATTATTGATAATATTTCGGGCGTGGATAAGACAAAAGGTTCGTGTGCTTCTCTTGGTTTGGCTTATATTGGAAATAAGAACGGTTATCAATGTCTTGATTTTAGGGGAGGTATATCAAGAGATTGGTTTTCAAGTAAAGCCAATAAGTTAACCATGTGGAAAGAATTAGAAGTAAATGTGATTACAGAAGATTCTTTCAAGGGTTGCGTTTCTAATGGCAAGAAGATATTGTCAAATGTAGAAAAAGGAAAAGAGTATTATCTGTCTGTTGGCAAACATGCGGCTATTGTCAGAAAGACGGAAGGTGGCATTCTCCAGTATCTGGAATTGCAATCTTCAAAAGAAAACGGATGGAAAGATTTTAGTGAAAATGTAAGAGATACCTTGTTGCAACGGTTTAAGTGTGGGAAACTTAATGGAAAGGCGTATTTGACAGATATAGGTCAATTAGATGGCAATGAAGAGTTTATAAAAGTACTTGGGTATATCAACACGTTGGAAGACGCACAGTTAAAGGGGGTAACCGGATATGTTAGGTAAATTTTACAAAGAGCATCCTGATGATATAATTTGGTGGAAGGACACCAGTGATAAAGACGGTGAATTTGTGTTTTCGTTTGATAAGAAAAAAGAATTTAACATGTTCAGAGACTATCCACATGAACTGAGTGCTGAGCAGAAAAAGATATTTGATAGAGAAAATCCTTTTTGGGCTGATTTCTTCAAGGATAGAGATTAGGAGTGATTTTGTGAATGATATGGTTCGTATACCGCCTCATGAAAAAGTGAAGTTGTTGAGAAAAGGAGAAAGGGTTTTGTGCTCTAAGTGTGTGGATGGAGTTATGGTTCCTGTTGGAGATTATAAAATGACAAATACATTTTATTGTGATAAATGCGGGCAACAAATAATAATTAATTAATTTACCACCAGTCGTAAAGGCCGGTGGTATTTTCTTGCCTTTTCTTCTACGAACCGATATAATTTAATTAGGTTGCTAATGTAGGGGATAGGAGGAAAAAGTATGAGAAAAGTTGTAAGCATGCTGTTAATAGCTTTGATGTGTTGTGGTTTGCTTACTGGGTGTGCAAAACCTAAAGTGCAGAAACTAGGACTGACAGACAATAGTGAAGAAGTGGTGGAAGATGTTCAGGAAGATAATGATGCAGACGAAGAAAATGAAATGTCACCAGAAGAAGAGGCAGAACTATTAAAAGAACAGGAAGAAAGTTTGACTATATATGCAGATATGATTTCGGAAATTGAACAGGAGTTGCCCGAGTTAGATATTCAATATATCGTGGATTCAGATGATGGTGGAAGAAATATGTCAATACATATGGAGTTACAACAAAACAAGGATGCGACATATAATATAATTTCACAATTTTTAGTTACCAAAGAAACTCTTTTAAACAATAATGAGATAAATGAAATAACGGTTTTTGTTTATAATAATGGTGAAAATGATGGAATATTGATGTTTCAGAACGAGGCAGGAAGATATGAGCCGACTGTGAATACATTATAGTATTTTACCCACTTACTTCGGTAGGTGGGTATTCTTATGCGCTAAAATTCAGTTTATAAAAATTTTATAATTATATTTTTTGCTTAACTAAATAGTGGTTAAAATAATAATCAGAACATCTGTCAGAAATGGTAGGTGTTCTTTTTGTATAGTGAAAGGGGTGAGAATCAATGATTAGACAGCCAGAACCGGTGATAAGATCTGTATTGATGGTAAGCGGTTATCAGTAGAAAGGCGGTGATCCGAATATCTCCCAGCTCAGGGTTACGAGCATACAAGCATCCGAGAGGGTGCTATTTTTCTACCCTTTTTTATGGGTTGCAGGGTATAAAGAACAACGGTACATCCCAAGACTGGGAGAGCCAGTATATAAAATCTATGGAGGTAAGTAATTATGGATTGGTTACAGAAAATTTTAGCAAATGCAGTTTACGGAGAGGATGGAAAGCTTGATGTGGAAGCTACCATGAAGAAGATTAACGAGGAAGCTTCCAAGCATATTATCCCGAAAGAACAGTACAACGGTAAGGTAAAAGAGCTGGACGCAGCTAATAAGACCATCGGGGAACTGAAAAAGGGAAATGCAGACAATGAAACTCTGCAAAAGACCATCAAGGACCATGAAGCTACAATTAAGCAACTTAAAGCAGATCACGATAAGGAAATCAAGGGTATGCGTATTGATGCAGCTATCAGCAAAGTACTTGCAGACAATAACGCAAAGCATGCGGACCTTCTTTCCGGAAAGTTTGATCGTGAAAAGCTGATTGTGGCAGAAGACGGAACTGTGTCCGGACTGGATGAGCAGATGAAAGGGCTAAAAGAGTCCTACAAAGATCTGTTCGGTGCGACAGTATCAGGCAGAACACCAGCAAATCCAGAAGGAAGAAATAATGTACCAACATTTGAGTCACTTGTTGACAATGCGGACACCATGACAGCTGTCTCTTATACACATCTCCGAGCCCACGAGACACTGAGCGATCTCG
>ENA-OZGU01000819-OZGU01000819.1-human-gut-metagenome-genome-assembly--contig:-NODE-819-length-20692-cov-8.283762_pt1 | contig 20692 bp, 21 predicted proteins | sample MGYA00244662_ERZ653670 | MGnify/ENA primary metagenome ERZ653670 (study PRJEB26926, sample SAMN06165224) | human gut metagenome | biome: ENVO:00009003; feature: ENVO:2100002; material: ENVO:00002003...
GAGATCGCTCAGTGTCTCGTGGGCTCGGAGATGTGTATAAGAGACAGCTTCTGGAAATCGTTACCACTTGATTTGCGGAAACCTATTTCAGAAATGGCACAAGCCCACATAAAAGAGTCTCTACCTAACACTGATTCACATAAAATGAACCAACATTAAGTAGAAACTTTTTTTTATGCGTGCTTGTGCTGAATCTTATACAAAATCAGTAAACCACGTATTTTCTGCAACTTCTTTAATCAGTAACTTTGTTATTAGTAGATGTACATTGAATCATGAGTAATATAAGCCTTGACCAGCTATAAAATTACACATTTTCAAGTACATCTACATTTTTCATAGCTTTAATTCACTTGATATTCAATAATATAACAAAGAAAAACAAACTAAGATTTAGACAATATTGACCCTAAAGTAACAAAGAACCTGTTATTCTATTCTCCTGCATGTTACGAAGCTTTCAAAGCTCTTCTCATGTAAAAGCAGCACAGTTCTGACATTGGAAAGCCTACATGACAGTAAGGTTTACAGACTTCATATGAAAGTGAATAATGGCGAGGCACTAAACAGAGAGGAAAAGAATTGGATAACCGAAAGGGGAAACGACAATATCTATTTCAAAAATGCGATACCATTACAAGGATGGCGGTTTGACTTATATGACATACTACGAACATTCCTTGTAAACTAGTACGGACAATGAAGAGAATACAAGGCAATGGACAAGACGGCACTCCGTAAGATATTGTACGACAGAATTGTTGAACTTGACAAATGCAAAATGACAGCAGCAATGAACATAAGACAGACAGCACAATCCATAGGACTTGCAGTATTCACATTTCTGCTGCACTGTTTCCTTCGGATAATCAATATCCTTTGGTACATCATCAGGGAATAGTCTGTGGAGTATTCCGAATGGCTATCAATGTAATGGTATTTATAATATTCTTTATTACCCTTTTCGGCTTTCTTCTTTGGCTACTGACACTCTGAAATTTAAAATTTATCATCTTCTAAAAGCATGGCATCATGAAGCAGTACAGTAACTGTATATACTAATTGAAAAGTGGCGCACTTTTCAATTAGTATATACAGTCGAGAGGCTGGATGGCATTAAATATACCTACAACAATAGACAATATAACCAAAGACACGAAACTGGCCGTCATGAACTTTATCAATGTGCTGAAACGCATTCCCGCCATGATAGAGAAGCTACTGGTAACTTAACCGTTGAGCAACCGCCAAAAAAAGACAGAAAACGCCAGAATGAAATAAAAAAGGCCGGAAGCAATCTCCGGCCATTCCTGAAAGAGCAGGCATCCGAACCTCATGTCTGCATTTGCTCATTCCAAACACCTTCTCCTTACATGGAAAAATGAAAATCCATCTTTATCTGTGACATCTCACGTATCACTGTACGGTCCAGCACACGCGCATAATGACGGGTCATCTGAACATTGGTATGCCCCAGCATTTTAGCAACGCTCTCTATCGAAACACCATTGGCCAGGGCAAAAGTGGCAAAAGTATGACGCGCAACATGGGTGGTCAATGTTTTTTTTATGCCACAAATATCAGCCAGTTCCTTGAGACAGGCATTCATTTTTTGATTACAAAGCACCGGAAAAAGCACACCATGTTTCCTGCAATATTCATTGGTGGAATACTTCTCCAATATTTTTAACGGAACTTCCATCAATGGGATGTTACACATGATTTTGGTCTTCTGCCTTCCCTTGCGTATCCCTCTGACACCGTTCGAGTCCTCCACGATATGTTCCTTTCTCAAACCATGAATATCCGAAAAAGCCAAACCAGTGAAGCGATAGAAAACTATCAATGCGACCAATAGAGGAATATAGCAAACAAACGTCAATGCGTTGTAATACAGCAAAATTGCGTTGGTTTGCACAGTTGGGTAAACAGCAAAGACAGGTGGAATAACGAACCTGTTCAGCTGCCAAGTCATTACCTGTTTTCATTTCATTCAGATGCAGTCAATCAAGGGTTAAACAGTCAGAGAGGATGACTTTCCATCCGGGAAACATCCTCATTTCCGGCAGATTTAGCCCGTCCGGTTTTGATTGCGCCGTTCTGCCTGATTCTCATATCATTCGACTGGCGAAGTATGAGTAAAATTGCAATCAAAAAAGTAACGCATGAAAACAGAAATGAAAGTGCTGCTCTACATCAAGCGCGGCGGACAGGACAAGGACGGCTTTTCTCCACTCATGGGCAGAATATCCATCAAGGGAAAGGTCAATTCCATCGCACAATTTGCGTGCAAGTTCAAAATCAATGTGCGGTTGTGGAATGCCACAGCCCAACGCTGCACGGGCAAAAGCAAGGTGGCGACAATGGCAAACAGGGAGATTGAACGGGTACTGCTATTGTTGCAAAAGCGGTTCAACGAGTTTTCCGACATGCAGGATGTCGTGACAGCAGAGGAAGTCAGAAACGTGTTTCAAGGTCAGGCTGAAACACAGGATACCATCATGAAGCTCTATGCGGAGCATAACAGCGACTATGCCCTGCGTGTAGGGGTGAACAGGGCGGCAAGCACGTTCTACCAGTACCGGAACACCTGCCGGATACTTGGTGAGTTCCTGAAAGAGAGATACCATGTGTCGGATATGCCTGTCAAGCAGCTGGATGAAAACTTTATCGAAGCGTTTGATATGTATATGCGCACGACAAGGCGTTTCATGCCCAGAACCATCCTCGGACATATCAACCGCCTGAAAAGCGTGATGATGCTTGCCGTGTTCCGCGGCATCATCCCTTTCAGCCCGTTCAAAGGCTATGCCCCGCAGAAACCTGTTTTCAAACAGATGTACCTGACGGAAGACGAGCTTGACAGGTTTGCGAACACTACCTATGACACCCCCAACCGTAATTTCACGAGGGATATGTTCCTATTCTCGTGCTGGACGGGTATCTGCTATTGCGACATGAGGAGTCTGACAGCCGCCAATCTGGTGAGGGCGGATGACGGAAGCCTGTGGATTCACACGGAAAGGCAAAAGACAGGCACACCCGAATGTGTGCGGCTGATGGAGATACCGTTGAAAATCGTCGAAAAGTACAAGGGTATGGACAGCAACGGAAAACTGCTTCCGATGCTGACCAAAGAGAGCATGAACAGGCATCTGAAAAAGATGTCCGTGATGTGCGGCATCAACCGTCCGATCTCATTCCATCAGGCCCGGCATACCTTCGGAAGTATAATTTGTTTGTCACAGGGAATTCCGATAGAAACCGTCAGCAAAATCATGGGGCATCGGCATATCACTACCACACAGCGGTATGCGAAAGTCACGCAGGATAAAATTGATAGGGACGTGGATTGCCTGAATGGTATTATCAGCGGCAGGTTCTCCTTGTCGGACATTGACACCGCCCCGTCACCGATTCTGAAAGATTACAGCCAACGGAGAGTCAATCCGAGCATGAAGCAAAGGGAGTATATAACCAAAATAATGGAAGGGTAAGCCATGCGAAGCACATTCAAACTGTTGTTCTACATCAACCGTCAGAAAGTAAAGAAAAACGGCAGATGCCCGGTTATGGGACGTGTCACCCTTGACGGGAAGGTGAGCCAGTATTCCACCGGACTGGAAATTGAATCTGACTTATGGGATGCAAAGAAGGGAAAGGCATTCGCGGACGGACGCAAGACCGGAAACATCACCGGCGAAAAAAGAAACGAGTTGAACAGGCTGAACTCATTGTTGGAGGCATTGGAGGAAAAAGCGAAGTCCGCTTACAAAAAGAACGTGGATTCTTACGGCTTCGTCTCGGCTGAAATCATCAAGAATGCCGTCACGGGAAAATCAGACGTCAAGGAAACGCTGCTTTCCTTGTTTGACGAGCATAACGAGGAATATGCCAAACGTGTGGGCATTGACCGGACAAGGCATTCCTACGTCCGTTATCTTACCACTCGCAAGCATATATCCAACTTTTTGAAATTCAAGTATGATTTGGAGGATATTCCGTTACGCTCGCTGACGATGAAGTTCATAACCGACTTCACATTCTATTTCTCGACCGTATTGCAGTTGAAGGTTTCTGCCTACAATGACTATCTTATCCTGCTGCACAAGATGACCCGGCTGGCGTTGAAGAAACATATATTGAAACGTGACCCGTTTGCCGGACATAAGATTGAGAAAGTGCCGGTGAACCACCGCCACCTGAACAGGGAACAGTTTGAAAAGCTGCTCAATGCCCGACTGCCGACTTACCGCTTATGCCATACCCGTGACCTGTTTGTCTTTTCGGTGTTCACGGGCATCGGCAGGGCTGATCTGGCAAACCTGACAGAAGACAATATCATCACGAAAGAAGACGGTTCCAAATGGATTCACATTGCACGGCAGAAGACCAAGGCGGAGTGCCATATCAAACTTCTTGACATACCCCTTCGCATTATCGAAAAATACAAAGGGGAAGGTAAGGACGGAAGATTGTTTTACGTTCCGCAGACCTGCAATCTGTGCCGCAGCCTTAAAATCATAGCCGAACAGTGCAATCTGGGATGCCATTTGACATTCTATCAGGCGAGGCACAGTTTCGCGACCCTTATTTGCCTGAGCAACGGTGTTCCGATAGAGACCATCAGTAAGATGATGGGGCATTATTCCATACGCACCACTCAGATATATGCCGAGATAACCAACCACAAAGTGAGCAGGGATTTGGAAACCCTGTCTGAAAATACCAAGGGCAAATATGCGTTGCCTGATGACGGTATGCCGTCGAGAGTGTTCAAATGCGGAAATTACAGCGGTTGGAAAAAGGAGTGTGCATCAAATGATGAAACTAAAATCAAGTGACAATGAATAGAGGAATAATAACAATCAGTGAAACGGGTACGGTCACTATGCCGACCGTACCCATATGGATGACCAAATTTGAGATTGCCGACTTGTTCGGAGTATTCTCATGTGATGTCCGCAAGGCGATTCATACCATCTACAAGAACAAGGAACTGAACGAACTTGACACGATGAAGTATATCAGCCAACCGGACGGTATCAGTTATGACATTTATGATATTGAAATGGTTATAGCAGTTGCATTCAGGATATGCAGTAAAGAGAGTATCTTGTTCAGGCGGTTTATAATCAGTAAAATGAATTTAACCATGAAAGAAACACCGATTACATTGTTTGTTTCTTATGATAATAGTAACAACCGATGTTATAATTAAGGTTTATTCCGTCAGCCACTCGTTTCCGATGTACGGATGTAAAGGTAGCGCATGGCTTTGACGGCAGCGGCAAGCCATACGTTTGAAAAGCATTTAGCAACAGAAACAAGCAACTGAAAAGAAAATAAAATGCCATGATAACAAAACTTTATGATATGGCTTGCTAAATCTTTATTTTTAGTTCTTGTAGCTATAGAGTTATATAAAGACTTGTTTTATAATACATTCTCAAAGGAATTTTCTATATTTGCATTCTAATTCAATACGATATGTCAAAAGGAGAAAATAAAAATTGTTTTGTAATCATGCCTATTGCTGATTGTGATGGGTATGAAAAAGGACATTTTGCTCATGTCTATGACGATATTATAAAACCAGCAATAGATAAAACAGAGTTTACCGCAATAAGGGCAGATGAAGTAAAGGAAACAAACTTTATCCATTTAGATATACTGAAAAAGCTTATAGATGCTCCGATAGCTGTTTGTGATTTAAGTACACGTAATCCTAATGTATTGTTTGAATTGGGAATACGACAGGCATTTGATAAGCCTGTTGTATTAATACAAGAGAAAGGCACTCCTAAAATATTTGATATTGCTCCTTTGAGATATCTTGAATATTCAAAAGAGATGAAATATCATGAAGTTCTGGAAAGCCAAAAAAGTCTACAAGAAGCCATTGAAGCAACTAAAGCGGCAGAAGGAGATTCTGGAAATATAAATTCTATTGTAAAGTTAATGGCCTTAAGTTCTCCTGCTATTATACCCAATCTTGACAATTCTAATAAAGAAGTACTTGCTTTAGATGTTATGCGTTCACAAATGAATGACCTGAAAATGATGATGGAAATGATGGTACACGAGGGGCGAAAAGGTATATCTAGGCGTAGCTCAATTGCAGCTATTGAGTATGAACGAATTGTTAATAAATTAGATAAAATTTCTTCTTTGAAAATGGATATAGAACAAGCTGATCGAGAATATACAAAGTTAATGCGTGATACAGAGGAAATCATGATGAATTGTGGGGGAGAGTTAGATCATCGGATGTTCAAATATTTAATGGATAAAATTTATCGACAAAGAGAAGAGTATTTTTCAACTCGATAAAATGTCGCTAAAATTATATTCTTCCGTCAGCCACTCGTTCCCGATGCACGGATGCAAAGGTAGCGTATGGCTTTGAAGGCATTGGCAAGGTCGGGCGGCAGAGCCGTTTCGGGCAGAATCTTCCTCAAACCTGTTTGAGCGTATTCAGCCCGAAAACCTTGCCACTGCCTGCCACACGCTTAAAAAGGCATCCGGCAACGGAAACAAGCGACTGACGGAAAATCAGAGAATATAGAGGAACGGCTTACAGACGAAGCAGGATATTGGTGCTTCATCCGTAAGCCGTTCCTTTTTTCTTTTGTCGGAAGTCCATTGCTCCGCAATTATAGGGCATCCGGCAAACTGCGCTCCTTCAAGAAAATCATGTACCTGTCAGCCGATAGGCAGAGCGGTAGCCGTCAGCAAGCATCCTTTCGATGTCGGATTCACGGTAGAGGATTTTACCGCCCAACTGGATATAGGCTATGCGCCCTTCGTTACGGTAGTCCTGAAGTGTCCGGCGGCTCACTTTCAGCCGTGCCGACACCTCCTTGTCGGTGAAGAAACGTTCACCGCCCAATGTCGGGCGATAATTGGCGGTCAGATGCTCGAAGCCGTCAAGCAGACGGTCAAGACTGCCAATGAAGTGGATTATCCACTCGCTGTCCTTGTTAATCAGTTCATTCATAAACATTGGATTTAGTGTGATTACTATACTTAATGATTAAATAGTCCTGCCTTTGAATTTCGCTTCTTTTCGCCTGTCCTCCACAACGGAGACTATACGCTGCACATCTTCTGGACGGTAATATGTCTTGTGGTTTATCTGCGAGTAAGCCAGCGTGCCGTTATCCCGCAGGGTCTGTAACGTGCGGGGACTGATGTTGAGCATCCGGCACACGTCCTGATTGTCCATCCACTCGCTCATTGTCTTTTCTCCATGCCGCCGGCAGATTGCATCCATGCGGCTGACGAAACGGTCGAACGTGGTGACCATCGCCTCAAAAGTCTTTCTTTCGATTGATACGATTTCCATATACTTTTCTTTTGATGTTATTGTTCCTTTTACCGCAAAGGAACACATAATACGTTATCCGACAATGGCTTCTCTGAAAGTGGCAGCGTATTGCGCTGATACGGCAGCCATTGTCCGTGGACATCATACAGAAACGGCTCTTTTCGCATGAATGCTAATCCAACGGAAAGGCTGGCTATTTCATAATCCGATTATTTAATAGTTCTCTATATAGTTGTGTGGTGAAACAAAGTTTTGGTTGTTTGGAGAGTGACAACATTACGTCATGAAATCATTGAATCAATGTATCACCAAATTGTCGGACAAGCATTGGTTTATTTTCTTCAATATCCGGTTTGGCAGCTATTCGATAAATCCTTTTGGCAAGTATTTGAATTTCTCGGTTTTCATGTATTCAGGTCTTTCATCTTTTAAATCATTGTTCGATTAAATCAGGTGGTTCCGCCCTGAATTTGAATGATATCTGCCCAATCCGTCACAGACGGATTTTAGTGTTCACATGAACACAGCAAGATGTCTTTTCAGCCGCCCAAAACGTTTTGAGCAGCCACGAAAAGCACTTGCCCCTGCAGGGGGCTGGGCTTACCCTCCAAAGTCGGGAAGCCTTGTAAACCTACGGTGTCTGTGTCACAAGGAGGATGAGTTGAAACAGTTGAAGTCAGAACTTGCCGCACTTGACCGCAAGATACAGTTGGAGCTTGCGCCGCCCACGCCCGAAGTCGCCGAAAAAGAAAAGGATGGACAGGAAGTCAAACCGGATGCGGAAGGTGTACGGAGCATATCGCCACAACAAACCGATGATGTACCGCAGATTCGCAGCCCGTCGGGCAAATTCATTGCTGACCATATTATTGTCGATCGGCAAGGTTTTCAATTTAATAACACAGGAAAAACTAAGGGAGTTAAATTATAGAATGAAAAAACTCCTTCAAGAACATAATATTTGAAAGAATCCTCAAATTAGAAATTTGAGAATCAAGAGGGCGACTAAGACCGTTAGTTGCCCTCTTATTTTTAGTAATATCAAAACATATCAAACCATTGAATAACAATATATTATTTGGTAAAATACATCAAAATCGGTATCTTTGCATCCAAAATAGATTTATAATGAAGCAAATACCACTATATAAATTTCATAAGCATAAATATGGACTCGAACTTCTCATAGATGTTCTCGACCTCGACTATATCAAGACCGGCATTCGCCGCAATCCCGTACATCGTGAAACGTTTTACTGCATCATACTGATTACCGACGGTTGTGAAGAGGTAACCGTAAACGAACATAGTCGGTTCGTTCGGGCAGGTGATGTCATCTGTTCACGCCCTGGGGAGGTGTGGAGCTGGCAGCCCGACCCGCAACTCGAAGGATTGGTTTTGATTTTCGAAGAGCCGTTTCTGCTCTCGTTCTTCAACGATCCGCATTTTCTCGAACGCTTCGCCTATCTGCAACCTGACCGCACATCGCCTTTCCTGCTGCCGGATACGACCTTACAGGAACGGCTGCACCACCTGCTTTCGTTGATGAAGATGGAAATCGACGACAGCCGGAACAAAGACCAACATATCCTCAGGGCGATGCTTTACGAGATGCTCATGCTGCTCAACCGCGCCGAGAGCACTGACGATTGCGGACAGCCGATGAAAGAGATATCCGTGAGCCGTTATGTCGAACAATTCATACAGGCTGTGAATGAGCAATACATACTACGGCACGATGTGGAATATTATGCCGACAAACTTTGCATCACTTCCAACTATCTGAATAAAATCGTCCGTCAGACCTTAGGCACGACCGCCAAACTCCATATACACAAGAAAGTCCTTGAAGAAGCCCAAAGGCTGTTGAAATACACGACCTTGACCGTAACGGAAATCGCCGAGCGGCTGCATTTCGATTCGTCGTCCTATTTCACCCGTTTTTTCAAGAAACAAACCGGTTTGACTCCGCTTCAGTACCGTGAAAACGGAAAGAGTCCGCAAAAGTGACATTTCCGCCTTTGTTTGTTCAATAGTCGTTGAGATAGCCATAACTAATTTTGCACTCGGAATCGAAACCGATTGTATAATGGTTGTAGCTAAAGAACAACGATATGGACAATTCAAAGATAACTGCCACATGGCAGTACAAAAATGAGGAAGAAAAGGCTCTTGCGGAGTATCTGATCGGACTGGAAAAGTCCGCCCTCGACAAATTTTTCAACGGCGATATGTCCGGCTGCTGTCAGCTGTGGTCGAAACGCAGTTTCACTTACTTCGATGCAAAGACCACCGATCGCGTCGAGTCGTTTGCTGGAATGGAAGGTTTCCTCGACAGCATCGAAGGTCGTCTCCACGCCGATAGTTATCGGTTCAAGTCGCCGCGTGTGCAATTCGGCGAAGATATGGCTGTGCTCACATACCAACTCTATGCCCGCACCAACTTCAATGATATTGAATATAACTGCATCGAGGTGTTCCGGAAAGAAAGCGATGGGTGGCATGTCGTACACTCCACAAGGTCGTTCATTCGCCCGATGGACAAGGATTGGAGCGGTTTTAAGGGTAAAGTCGTTAATGTATAAAAGAAATTGGCTATGGAAACAATATATGATTATTTGGAGCAGCAGGTGGCTCTTCACCCCGATGCTCCAGCTGTGTCCGATGTTCACAGCTCGCTCACATTCAAGGAGCTTGACAGACTGGCATCGCAAATAGCCGTCAGCTTCCCCGGACAACCCAAACGCATCGGAGTAGCGATGAACCACGGTGTAGAAATGATTGCATCACTTTTCGCTATTGTAAAAATCGGCGCGGCTTACGTTCCGGTGGAACCCTCTTTCCCTGCGGACAGAATAAGATTCATGATGAATGAATGTCAGGTCGATTTCGTGCTGACCGAACCGGAATATGCCGAAAAGCTGCAAGGGTTGCCGTTGCTGTTTATCGACATAGCCGGAGATGCGGCTCAGGATGCTAAAAATATATCATCAACAGCAAACCCCGATGACCTCGCCTACATCCTCTACACCTCCGGCTCTACCGGTACGCCCAAAGGAGTGATGGTCGAAAACCGGAACATATGCAACTACGTCAAGGCTTTCCGCAACGAATTCCATCCCGCATCTGGCGATGTGATGCTCCAATATTCGGTCTGCTCGTTCGACATCTTCGTAGAAGAGGTTTTCGCTTCCCTGTTGTCGGGCGCGGCGTTAGCCATTCCTCCCGAAGAAATCAAGAACGACATGAGGCGCCTGATGAAGTTCGTGGAAGATAACCATGTGACGATAATCAGCGGTTTTCCCTATCTGCTTTTGGAGATGAACAAGCTGGAACGTATCCCCGCCTCGCTTCGCCTGCTCATCAGCGGCGGCGATGTGGTCCGCGAAAGCTATATCGACAAATTGCTGCCTCAGGTCGAGGTGTACAACACTTACGGACCGTCGGAAACTACGGTCTGCGCATCCTATTTCAGATGCAATGACACGCAGGCATTGCCCGACGGCACTTATCCGATCGGCAAAGCCGTATCGGGAGCGTCTATCGAACTGCTCGATGAACAGGCACGCCCCGTCCCGATGGGAAAAATCGGTGAACTCTGCATCTTCGGCGATGGCGTGGCGCGCGGATATGTTGGCAAACGTGAAAATCAGGCATTCGTTACGTTGGCGGATGGCCGCCGCATGTACCGCAGCGGCGACCTCGGCATCATGCAACCCGACGGCAACCTGTTTTTTCTACATCGCAAAGACACGCAGGTAATGATTCTCGGACGACGGGTGGAACCGGCTGAGGTACAGAATGTCCTGTGTGAATGCCGTGAGGTGGAAAAAGGAGTCGTATGTGCAAATACCGACGAACAGAATCTGTCGTATCTTACAGCATACGTCGTACCCAAAGACAAGCGGCATTTCAATATGTCGTCGGTCAAAAAAGTGATGGAGAAATTTCTGCCGCCTTACATGATTCCCGAATTCTTCATTCGCATGAACGAACTTCCCCTTACACCGAACGGAAAAGTAAACGGCGGTGCTCTGCCGGTGGTAATGAAATCGGGCAGCCTATGAACGAGATAAGAATAGAATCGGCCTCGTTGCCAGACTTGGACGAGCTGATAACGTGGCGCATGGAAGTGTTGCACGAGGTGTTCGATATTTCGCAGGACGCGGATGTTTCGACACTAAGAGCTACCAATCTCGAATATTATCGCCATGCTTTTCAAGAGAAAAGCCATATAGCCTGCTTCGCGCTGTATGACGGAGTAAAAGCAGGCTGCGGCGCAGTATGTCTGCAAGAGGAAATGCCTTCGCCGGACAATCCGACGGGGCTAAGTGCCTATCTGATGAATATATATGTCCGCCCGTCTTTTCGTCGGCTGCATATCGGCTCGACTATAGTTGAATGGCTGATAAAGGAAGCGCGACGAAACGGAGTCGGGAAAATATATCTCGAAACATCCGATGCCGGACGTGAAATGTATCGTTTGCTGCACTTCGAGAAAATGAAAGACTTGATGATACTGAAATGAGAAAGATGATAAAACCCGAACGCTTGCACCGTGGCGATAAAGTTGCCATTGTCAGCCTTTCGAGCGGCATGCTCGGCGACAAGCGTTTCATTCACAAGTATTGGCTCGGGAAAGAGAGGCTGGAAGATATTTTCGGCCTTGAAGTCGTGACAATGCCTAATGCTCTCAAAGGTATGGATTATCTATACCGTCACCCGGAGAAACGTGCCGAAGACTGGATGGAGGCTTGCGCCGATTCTTCGATAAAGGGTATAATAACGGCTATCGGGGGTGACGAAGGAGTCAGGCTGTTGCCATACGTCGATTTTAACGTGCTGCGCGACAACCCGAAAATCTTTTTAGGTTATTCTGACACTACAATCCATCATCTGATGATGTTCAAGGCCGGAGTGGTGTCGTATTACGGATCCGCTCTGATGTCAGACTTCGCCGAGTACGGAGCCATGTCGGAATATACCGTCAAAGCCATTAAAGAAACTCTGTTCGACGGCAAGGCACCCATAAACATTGAGAAGGGTCCATATTGGCAGAAAGGTGGAATTGCGTGGAGCGAAGAAAATATGAATAAACAGGCAGAAAGACAGCCTGATACACACGGCTATGAAATTCTGCAAGGCGAAGGCGTTGTCAGGGGGCATCTTGTGGGAGGGTGTCTCGACGCTTTCCCGATGTACTGCGGGAGCCGGGCATGGCCCGAGGCGGAAGACTGGGAGGGCGCAATCCTTTTCTTGGAAACAAGCCCTGATTGTCCGACACCTGAATTTCTGACATATTATCTCCGGGGACTTGGAGCGCAGGGCATATTGAGCTCAGCACATGGAATCATTGTCGGCAAACCCTGTCACGGAACATATTATGAGGAATACAAGGAGGTTTACCGAAAAGTTCTCCACGAGTTTAACCGCCCGGATCTCCCTGTGCTTTACAATGCCAATTTCGGACATTGCGCCCCGATAGGTGTAATTCCTTACGGCATCGAGTGTGAATTGGATGTGACTTGCAAGGCCATCACGCTTCGTGAGGATTGCGTAATATAATTTCTTTGAGAAGACAATGGATAGGAAAGATAAACCTACACATATAGTTATACGCGGCGCAAAAGTCCACAATCTCAAAAATGTGGATGTAAACGTGCCGCTTGACCAATTGGTCGCGATAGCCGGTGTTTCCGGTTCCGGCAAATCATCGCTGGCTTTGGGTGTCTTGTATTCCGAAGGTTCGGGAAGATACCTTGAGGCTCTCTCCACATATACCCGCAGGCGCATCTCCCAAAGCGAAAAAGCTCTTGTGGATGAAATAGAATATATACCGCCGGCACTTGCATTACGTCAGCGTCCCGGAATACCGGGTGTAAGGAGCACATTCGGAACTGCCTCGGAACTGCTAAACAGCATTCGGCTGATGTTTTCTCGGCTTGGCTCACATCAATGTCCCAAATGCGGATATTATCTTGCTCCGTCTATGGACACAGCTCTCGACCGACAATACACGTGCCCGCAATGTGGCAATATATTCGGCAATTACAGTGCCGAATCGTTTTCATTCAACTCCGATGGTGCATGCAAAGTATGCCACGGGACAGGCGTTGAAATGGCAATTGACAACTCTTTGCTTGTTCCCGATGAAACCCTGTCGATTGACGAAGGGGCAGTATTGCCGTGGAAGATGTTTACGCAGATAGCGATGCCAAAAGTCGCAAAAGAGCTCGGAGTGCGTACCGACATTCCGTTTTCCGAACTGACGGAAAAAGAACGCGATATAGTATTCAACGGCAAAGACGACAAGGTTACGATTGTCTGGGAATCGAAGAACGGGAAAGTCTTCGACCTCAATTGCACCTATGTCAACGCACGGCGTGTAATCGAGGACGCGATGAAAAATGCCGATTCTGCCACCGCCCTTGAAAAACTGAACAAGTTCATGCGTTCTTCCGTATGCCGCTCCTGCCACGGCACGCGATTGAACGAGAGGGCGCGCGCCACAATTATGTGCGGACGCCACCTCGACGAAGTGACGGAGATGACCCTCGGAGAATTGTATGAATGGATTCCGACCGTCCCCGGTCAGGTATTGCCTGAATTGCAGGATATGGCAAAGAGTATCGTACAATCATTCATGACCAATGCGGATAATCTGATGCGGCTCGGATTGGATTACCTGTCTCTGGATCGCCCGACTTCGACCCTCTCCAACGGTGAGCGGCAACGGGTGCAGTTGGCAAAAGCGGTACGCAGTCGTACCACCGGCGCGCTGTTCATTCTCGACGAGCCTTCCATCGGGCTGCATCCAGCCAATGTAGACGGGCTTATGCACGTCATTGAGGGGCTTCTCGACGAGGGCAATTCCGTTGTCATGGTCGATCACGACGTAAGGGCATTGCGTCACGCCGACTACCTTATCGAAATGGGACCCGGTGCAGGACGAATGGGCGGAGAGGTCATAGCGCAAGGTTCGGTCGAGGAACTGGAAAACAATGGAGCCTCGATAATCGGCGGTTATCTTTCGGGACGGGAAGTCATAGCCCTCAACCGCAACGCGGCTGCAAAGGATATGTTCGCAAACGGAACGATTACGCTCAAAACCGATGCTATCCACACCGTCCATCCCCTTGAATTGAAAATACCGAAAGGACGGTTGATAGCAATAACCGGTGTTTCCGGTTCCGGGAAAACCACATTGATTCTGGAAAGTCTCATACCGGCATTGGACGCATCCGTTCAAGGCAGGAAATTACCGGAACATATCGTTTCAATAGAGGCGGAAGGCATTCACCGCGTAAATCTCATCGATTCCACCCCCATCGGAATAAATGTCCGTTCGACGGTCGCCACGTACAGCAATGTACTCGACGAACTGCGAAAAAGTTTCTCAGCCCTTTCCCCGGCAAAGAAAGCCGGATACAAAACAGCAGACTTCTCGTATAACACAGGAGCTTTGCGTTGTCCGACTTGTGACGGCACAGGACAGATTTCGCTCGACGTACAATTCCTTCCCGATGTCGATATAATATGTCCGGACTGTCGGGGACTGCGTTATGCCGAGGCTGTGCAAAAGATAAGATACGTTCCGAAACGGTGCAAAGGCGGGGATATGCCGGATAATGATAAAATATATTCGGACGGGGTGTCGCTCCCGGACATGATGGGTATGACCATTGAGCAAATCCTGAAATGGATGGATATAAAGAAAGTCCGTGAACGTCTTGAAATCCTCCGTAACTTGGGACTGGGCTATCTCACGCTCGGCGAAGCGACACCGTCCCTTTCCGGCGGCGAGGCTCAGAGGTTGAAACTCGCTTCCGAGATGAAAAAGGTACAGGACGACGCTGTTTTCGTCTTCGACGAGCCTTCCATCGGGTTGCACCCGGACGATGTACGTGTACTGCTCGAAGTATTCCGCCATCTTGTGGACAACGGAGCGACCGTCATCGTCATAGAACACGACCTCGACATAATAGCCAATTCGGACTATGTAGTCGATATGGGACCCGGCGGCGGTTTGTTCGGAGGGACAATCGTTGCGACAGGTACACCCCAAGAGATTGCAAAAGATAAAAACAGCATAACAGGTAAATATTTGGAAGAATAAAAAAAAGATAACATGAAAACAGAATTTCAAAAGATGCGCTCCGAAGAGCCCTACAGTTGGTTAGATCCGGAAATCGAAACAAGTTTGAGACATGCGAACGAAGCCTGCGAACGATTTAACCGCACGAACCCTGATAATCCGGATTACAGGGAGGCTCTTGAAAACATGATACCCGGAATCCCGAAATCCACTATCATCGCTACGCCATTCCATTGTGACCACGGGAACGGGATTCATATCGGTGAGAATGTCATTGTCAATTTGAACTGCTCGATGATGGACTGCGCCGATATAACCATCGGCAGCCACACGCTGATCGGTCCCAACTGTTCGTTCTACACATCACAACATCCGTTGGATTACCTTGAACGCCGCCAACCCAAAGAAACAGCGAAATCCATCGTAATCGGTGATGACTGCTGGCTGGGTGGTAACGTGACTGTTGTTGGCAAAGTGTCCATCGGAGCACGTTCCGTAATAGGAGCCGGAAGCGTGGTTGTCAAAGACATTCCCGAAGATTGCCTTGCAGTGGGCAATCCATGTAAAGTAATCAGAAAATTAAGATAAAGCTATGGCATACGACAAACAGAAAGCGGAGACTTTCAAAGAAATAATAAAATCAGGCGAAATATACGACAGTGTAGATGCCGACTGGATTGAATACCAGCACGAGTTGGTACAACGTATTTATGAGTTCAACCACACGCCCGAAACTCCCGAAGGGTTGCAAAAGCGGGAATCGATCCTTCGTCAGGCACTCGGAACCTATGGCGAGGGACTTTATATCATACCGCCTATTCATGCCAACTGCGGACTTACCAATGTCCACGTAGGTAAAAATGTGGTTATAAACTTCAACTGCAACTTTGTGGATGACGGCGACATCTACATCGGCGACAACAGTCTTATCGGTCCGGGAGTATCCATCGCGACCTCCGTCCATCCGGTATCGCCCCGTCTTCGCCGTCACGTGCTTCAGTACAACAAACCCGTCCGGCTCGGAAACAATGTATGGATAGGAGCCGGAGCCACAATCTTGCCCGGAATAACCATCGGGGACAACTCTATCGTAGGCGCAGGCAGCGTGGTTACAAAAGATGTAGCCCCCGATACGATTGTAGTGGGAAATCCTGCACATGTACTCCGCAAAATCACGGAAGATGACGAGCGATACGAGGGTGGCAAGGAAATTCCACGCCATATCCTTGAAAGGTATAAATAACATGCTTGGGTATAATAATCGAAGACAGAATAAAATTTGAACATGTGTATGAAAAAAGTTCTTGTAATATCGTCGAGCCTCCGACATGGAAGCAACTCGGAAACATTGGCAAAAGAATTTGCCCGTGGTGCGAAAGATGCCGGTAACGAAGTGGAATACATTACGCTTCGCGGGAAAGAGATAAAGTTTTGCATGGGCTGTTTCTGTTGCCAAAAAACTCAAAAATGCGTACTCCGGGACGATGCTCCGGAAATTGTGGGAAAAATGTATGATGCCGATGCGATAGCATTTTCCTCGCCCATCTACTTTTATGGACTTGCAGGTCAGCTCAAGACTCTTCTCGACCGAAGCTATCCGCTCTATCCTTCCGACTATCGTTTTCGGGACATTTATATATTGACAAGCGCAGCCGAAAATAAGGAAACAACTCCGGAACGTGCCATAACAGGACTTTCCGGGTGGATCGATTGCTATGAGAATGCCCGTTTGTCCGGAACGGTGTTCGCCGGAGGGGTTGATGAACCGAACGAAATCGAAGGACATCCCTCCCTCAAAACGGCATACGACATGGGATACGGAATAAAGTGACCCGTCCTTTGGGAAAAGAGTCGAAATCCGGTTATAAACAGATATTCAGATGATAGTAAATGAAATATTTGCCAAAGATTATGTCACTCCGTCGAAACTCGGTGCATTTGCCATAAATCCCTATGTCGGATGCCCGCATGCCTGCCGTTATTGCTACGCATCGTTTATGATGCGTCATACGGCTCACCGGGAACCGTGGGGAGAATTCGCCGATATAAAAACCGTCACAAAACCGATCAGTCTGAAAAGAATCAGCGGAAAGAGCGTGGTGATGAGTTCCGTTACCGACCCCTACAATCCTTTGGAGGCAAAATACGGGGTGACACGGCGCATCCTCGAACAACTTGTATATTCCGATTGCCATTTGCAAATAATCACGAAAAGCAAGCTGGTACTAAGAGATATAGACTTATTGCAAAAGATGCGTCATATAAGCGTGGCCGTATCGATCAACACCGCTGACGAACAATTCCGCCGTGACATGGATCGGGCCGATCCGATAGCCGACCGGATGGAAACCCTGCGCATCCTGCACGATTCGGGAATACACGCCGTTTTGTTCATGGCTCCGATATTCCCGTTCATAACCGACTGGAAAGAAATAATCTGCCGGACACGCGATTTCGTGGACTGTTACTGGTTCGACGGTCTCAATCTCAGAGGCAGCTATGCCAACGATATAATGAGTTACATCCGTACCGTATATCCTCAATTTTACGACGCTTATCTCAACATCTACTATCGCGGCAACAAATCCGGATTGCTGGAATTCAACCGCAGAATTTGCAACTGGTGCGACTCGAACGGCATTAACTATTCTGCATATTTTCGGAAAGCATAGAAAACCGTCAAGCAATTGTACAATATGAATATAGAAGAATTCAGGGAATTTTGCCTCTCACTGCCCGGCAGCAGCGAGAAGATGCCGTTTCAGGCATTTCGTGCCGCACAATCCATATTGGCGTTTTATGTCGGAGGCAAGATTTTCTGTTTCTTCGATATTGATAAATTCGATACCTGCACCATTAAATGCGCCACCGACATGATTGACGAATTGAAAGCCCGTTACAATGCAGTGGATACGCCCTACAACATGAGTCCCCGCCACTGGATCAGCATCCGGTTCAACGACGACATGCCGGACGAGGAAATCAAACTACACGTGCAAGAATCATATAAGTTGTTAGAAGAGCAAACAAGAAAATATAAATGATGCGACATTTTTTTATAAAACATTGGAAGTCTGTTGTAATAACAGGGTATACAATTATTGCTCTTTTAAACTTCACTGTAATTTATATATGGTGTAGCGAATGGAATAAATTAGAAAAAATAGAGTTTAAGAATCGACAAATAGACGAATTCCGAAAAGACATAAACAACATCCATATTCAACTGATAGAGTTTTTCCTATTGGGTGAAACGATATTGGATTGGAATGATACAGATGTGAAACACTACCATGTCCAGCGTATGGCAATGGACAGTATGCTTTGTCGTTTCAAAGCTATCTATCCGGTAGAACGCATAGACAGTGTACGCCATCTTCTCGAAGACAAGGAACGGCAGATGTGTCAAATCGTTCAGATACTTGAACAGCAACAAGCCATCAACGATAAGATAACCAGTCAAGTACCTGTAATCGTGCAGAAGAGTGTGCAGGAACAGCCCAAGAAGTCCAAGCGCAAGGGTTTCTTGGGCATCTTTGGCAAAAAGGAAGAAGCAAAACCAACCGTATCCACCACGATACTCCGTTCATTTGATCGGAATATGATAGCAGAACAACAGGCGCAAAGCCGCCGTTTGTCGGAACATGCCGATAGTCTTGCCGCACGAAATGCGGAACTCAACAGGCAACTGCAAGGACTGGTTGTTCAAATAGACGGGAAAGTACAAATTGACCTACAAAAGCGAGAAGCCGAGATAACAGCCATGCGGGAACGGTCGTTCATTCAGATTGGAGGCTTAACCGGAGTTGTTTTATTGTTATTAGTCATTTCTTATATCGTCATCCATCGAAATGCCAACCGTATCAAGCGATACAAACAGGAAACCGCAGATTTAATCGAGCGACTGCAACAAGTGGCAAAGCGAAACGAGGCACTGATTGCCTCCCGCAAGAAAGCTGTGCATACCATTACCCATGAACTGCGTACACCGCTGACGGCAATAACGGGTTATGCCGGACTGGTTCGGAAAGATTGCAATACGGATAAAACCGGGATGTATATCCAAAATATTCAGCAATCCTCTGAGCGTATGCGTGAAATGCTCAATACGCTTTTGAGTTTCTTTCGGTTGGACAATGGCAAGGAACAGCCGAACATTTCTCCGTGCAGAATTTCTGCAATTATTCACACGCTTGAAACGGAGTTTATGCCAATCGCCATGAACAAGGGGCTGGCTCTTATTGTAACGAACCACACGGATGCTGTTGTACTAACCGATAAGGAACGCATCCTGCAAATTGGGAACAATCTGCTGTCAAACGCCATCAAATTCACGGAGGATGGTAGCGTTTCTATGGCAATGGGTTATGATGACGATATACTGAAACTTATCGTTGAAGATACGGGTACAGGCATGACCGAAGAGGAACAGCAACGTGTATTCGGTGCGTTTGAACGTCTATCAAATGCCGCCGCAAAGGATGGCTTCGGATTAGGTCTTTCCATTGTTCAGCGTATCGTGTCAATGCTTGGCGGCACAATCCGGCTGGACAGTGAGAAAGGCAAGGGCAGCCGCTTCACAGTGAAAATTCCTATGCAAACAGCCGAAGAACTGCCGGGGCAATCCTATCAAGGTTATGTTTACCACAATGAGAGATACCATGATGTAATTGCCATTGACAATGACGAAGTGCTGCTCCTGATGCTAAAAGAAATGTATGCCCATGAAGGAGTACACTGCGATACCTGCACCGATGCTGCGGAGTTGGTGGAAATGATAAGGGAAAAGGAATACAGTCTGTTGCTTACTGACCTGAATATGCCGGAGACAAACGGCTTCGAGCTGCTGGAACTGTTGCGCGCTTCCAACGTGGGCAATTCAAGGAACATCCCGGTAGTCGTGACAACCGCTTCAGGCAGTTGTAGCAAAGAAGAACTTATAGGACGTGGATTTGCCGAATGCCTATTCAAGCCGTTCTCCATATCGGAGCTGATAGAAGTTTCCGACAAATGCGCCATTAAAGGCAAATCGGACGAAAAGCCGGATTTTACCTCCCTGTTGTCCTACGGCAATGAATCCGTCATGCTGGATAAGCTGATAACGGAAACCGAAAAGGAAATGCAGGCAATCAGGGATGCGGAACGACGGAAAGACCTCCAAGAACTGGATGCCCTTACTCACCACCTGCGTAGTTCGTGGGAGATACTTCGTGCCGACCAACCGTTGAGGGAACTTTATGGGTTGCTTCATGGGAGTGCCATTCCTG
>ENA-OZGU01000861-OZGU01000861.1-human-gut-metagenome-genome-assembly--contig:-NODE-861-length-19980-cov-9.972547_pt1 | contig 19980 bp, 10 predicted proteins | sample MGYA00244662_ERZ653670 | MGnify/ENA primary metagenome ERZ653670 (study PRJEB26926, sample SAMN06165224) | human gut metagenome | biome: ENVO:00009003; feature: ENVO:2100002; material: ENVO:00002003...
AAGAGACAGTAATGTAACTACTCTTCTATTCTCCCGATAGGAGAACTTTAATCACTTGTACAGGCTCACCTGATACCGATGCCGATAGAATCGTATATCCCTCTATCGGCTTCTCTGCTTCCGTTCCTCTTTTTGCCGCCCTTGCCGTAAAAAAGGCATCGACAGGCGAAACAATCTTCAAGGAAAAAGATTTACCGTCTTTCTTGAGAACGGCAGTATTTCCTTTGCATTCGACGTTTGCCGAAGTTATTACGGACCATTGTACCGACTGAGACGGGTTCTGTAACCCTATGCTGTCCGTAACCAGTATACGGACATCGTCGAGCATACGGAATGTCCGATAGACAAAACGACTTTGTCCGGCATAAGTCGTGCTCATATCCATTGTGACAAAAGGTTGGGCAGCCTTGTTATCCAGTCGATCAATCTCGCCTGTCCCGGCCGAGTTTTGCAGTCTATGGTCAATCGATAGCGTATTGTGGCTGAAGTTCGAGTTCCTGAAATATGTCCAGCGTTGCCCGTCCGGCTTGTAATCCCAGAACCCGGGCAGGCCATAGTTATCGCTCCCCAAATCGTCCGTCCACCTTATCCCGTTCGTCTCAATAATAAAGGTTCCGATATCCAGCTGCTGGTGCGCCATATCCGGATCTCCAGTTTTAGCAATCAGATAGAGGCTATTAGGAATATTCCGATTTCCGTTGAACACGATAATATCATTGATACCTTCGTACACCTTCAATTTCGGTAAGGCATCAGCAGGAGAAGAGGCCGTATCGTACCAAGGAATGGACAGAAAATAGAATCTGAAATAATTCCCGCTCTGTACCGTCTTTGACAAGATATCCCGATAAAATGCCGCTACTTCCGGCTGGTTGAAAGCCCGACTGAAATAAAAGTAAATAGGTTCTGCCGCAGGAGCCGTACTGCCGGAATTGGCAAAATTAAATATCTTGCCAGAAGGGCTTGTACTATGCATATAATACAGGACGCTTTTGTCCACTCCCACCATTTCCGAAATCCCGAAGTCCTCTCCAAGATTATCATTCAGCGCTTTCAGCAAAAGAGATAGGTACATGTTCGTATATCCCCAATAAGCGGGTCCCTCATAGCAAACACCGTCCGGTGCAAAATGCTTTAGGCAATTCGGGATATACCTGACCGCTTCACCAATGATATGTTTAGCCAATTCCGGATAATGCTCTTCAATGGCCAAAGCGCCCAATACCATTCCGGTATTGCATACTACATTCCAATTCGTTTCACGTTTCGCCCAAGAATCCGCATTTCCGGTTTTATATTCCTCAACGACAAGATCCAATGCCTTTGTTTTAATCGAATGAACAACCAGCTGTCTGGTCGAAGGGGCCAATACATCATACAGCCAGTCGTAACCAATGGCTACAGCCGTCGTCATTTCCGCCACATCCAAGTAATGAACAGGGTCCCAGTCCGAGAAATTGCAAACATGAATCAACTCTCTCTCCGCCTTCTCCGCAAAACGTCTGTCTCCACTCAATCGGTAGGCCAGAGCCAAGTTGACCATCCGGTAAACCTGTTCACGGCTGACAGGCAATATGTCTTTCGTGTTTTTTATTTTTCTTCGAGGATCTTCCTGGGGAGGAACCAACAACAAACGTTCAGCCTCCCTCATCAGGCTGGCGCGCAAGCTATCTAATAGAGGTTCAGTTCCAAATAAATCACGAACCCGCTGTTCCTCTTGCTTGCTGAAAAGCAACCTAGGATGCTGGCACAACTCTTTTCCGGGTTGTCGGATTGCGAGATTCTGCCCCTCCACCGCAAACGAGAGCAACAGTAAAAATAAACCTATTAAATTAATCAATCTCATAAACACATTAAGTTAAAGGGATTTTCAATGATCCAAATAAAAGAGACACAGTGTTCACAAAGCCTTCTTATATACTAATCAGAGCTCCGCGACTCTGTGTCTCCATATTACTATATCAAACTTAACACAACTGCTTAATCAATCAAGGCTACCAACCCGGATTCTGTGTCAACTCCTTATTCCGTTCCCGTTCCACACCAGGGATAGGCCAAAGCATATCACGTTCGGTAAACAAATGGGTATAGATCGGCTCGCCATAGATATTGACAGCATCCACGTTATTGAGCGTTTTGTGGGCAATCTCATATCCCCAACGACGCAAATCACTGAAACGAAGACCTTCCCCGGCAAACTCAACAGCACGTTCTTTGCGTATCCGTTCAGCCATCTGTTCTTTATTGCTAACAACCATCCATGCGGGACCGGAGTTCAATCCCGGCATGCCGACACGTGCGCGCACCTTGTTGAATTCGGTCACGGCTTTATCTAACTGCCCCGCTTCGTTGTAGGCCTCGGAAAGCATCAAGAGAACGTCGGCAAAGCGGATCAAGGGGAAAGCGAACGGTGTATGCAAACGGTTACTGATCGCACCGCCCTGGTCTCCTTCGGTCACGAACTTCCGATAGAGATAAGATACCCAACCTGCATTGTTCTGGATCGTACCGCCATTGGCATTTCCTGCCAGATTGTGATCCAGAGCGAAGATCAAATCCACGTTGGTTGTTCGACCAATATTCCCCATATAGTGTGAATAAGGAACGATCACAGTGGCCATCAGGCGCGGATCACGACAGGTATAGGCACTTAGTATCTTGGCTGTATCCGCCTCACGAAGTCCTACTATCGTTCCAGACCCATCCATCTCGACACTGAGGAGCTCCTTGCGCTGTTCGGGGGTCATAGCATTATAACCGGGGAAAATCTCATCCCAATTGAAGGGGCGACCATCTTTGAACTCATACATATCCACCAATTGTGTGGAAGGAACAGTATTGTTCCAGCAGCTCCCATAAGCGCCACGACAACCCATCAAAGCCTGTATCTGCATACCATACTCAGTTCCGACACCACTCTTGTTCTGGATAGAGAAGACCGTTTCTGGGCTCTTAGCCCCGTTATAGAGTTTAAAAACACGAGCGTAATCATCGTCAAGAGCATAGCCATAATTATTGGACTTGTTATAGACGATTTCTTCAAAATCGTTGATGGCAGACTGCCACTCTTTGTCGTAAAGATGCACTTTTCCACGAAGGGCATAGGCAGCACCTTTAGTAGCACGACCATATTCGCTGGCAGCATGTTCGACAGGGAGGTATTTGATCGCCTCGTCCAAATCTTCTAAAATATGAGCACGTACCTCTTCGAGGCTGCTTCTCGGTTGTTTCAAATTCATAAACTCTTCGTTGACATTAGTCGACTCATCATAGTAGGGGACCCCACCGAAAAGGTCTGTCAAGGAAAAGTAGAACATCGCACGAAGGAATTTAGCTTCCGCCACATACTCATTAATCTGTTCGTCCGTGATAATACCTCTCATTCCTTTTACTGAACGTATAAAAGTGTTGACACGATGTATACCATCGTAGAAGGTCTGCCAATGGGCTTGTATCGTTCCATCACGATCGGTATAGGTAGCCAGAAACATCATATAATAGTTATATCCGTAAGCGATATCTCCCAAATGGTCGAAGCAGAACTGGTAACCGTATGCCTCGTTTAGGCGTAGCATACCATAGATTCCCATCAAGCCTTGATGAGCGTGATCGCCGGTCTTGTAAAATGTTCCTTCGTTGACTTTGTCTCCCGGATAGGTTTCCAAATCATAGCAACCGGTGAACGTCATGGCAGCTAAAAGCATTGTTGCCAAATAGATTATGATCTTTTTCATGTCTTCAACTATTTAAAATGTAAGGTTTAAACCAAATGTTGTTAATCGCATAGTCGGATATTTCGTGCCAGACACCTCAGGATCCAGTCCCTTATATCCCGTAAAGGTCAAAGCATTGTCGATGCTGACATATAAACGGAAGTTGTCGATCAAGAGTTTTTGCGAGAGATGTTTCGGAACCGTATATCCCAACTGGACATTTTTTACTCTCAAATAAGATTTGTCCTGTACCCAAAAGTCGCTTGCCACCCGGTTCCGTCCGTCGGTATAGTCCAAGAGGCGCGGATAAGTGGCATCCGTACGTCCCGGATACCAACGTCCATCTGCAATAGTCTTGTTGATTTGATTACCCCGGCGCACTTGAGGCCAATAGCTGGCGCCATCTAATCCGCTCCAATATGTTTTCAATCCGGTAGCACCTTGCAAAATACAACTGAAATCCCAGCCTTTCCAATTGGCACCGAAATTAAACCCGAAAGTGAATGTCGGGTTGGTTCCATTACCGACTTTGATCTTATCGTTATCAGTGATGCATCCGTCTCCGTCAATATCTTTATATAAGAAATCTCCATATTCCGGTTTCTTATATTGTTTGAAGGCATCCGGATTATTCGCTTCCATCGCTTCCACTATTGCCATATCTTCTTCCGTCTGGATAATCCGGTCGACCGAAAGTACATATTGGACATTGATCGGTTCGCCTTCCAGGATCATATTGGTTCCATTCAGAGACATTTCATCCCCTTTGAACTTCGTCACTTTATTTTTGACGAATGAAAAATTTCCTCCAACAAAATAATTAACAGAACCGACTTTATCATTCCAGTTCAAACTCAATTCGACACCCCGGTTGCGAACTTCAGCCGCGTTGGATTTAGGAACGGTAGCATTACCATGTACCAATGGAGCCGGCAATTCGATCAAAATTCCCTTGGTGTTTTTGACAAAAGCATCGATGGTTCCACTCAATTTAGAGAACAGTGCAAAGTCCACACCAAAGTTAGTGACATAAGAAGTTTCCCAAGTCAACGCCGCATTAGAAAGAGCGCGTTGCGCCATACCGATCTGCAAAGCGTCGTTTAAGACATAATTAGAAGCCTGATAATATAACTGATAGTCATAGTTGCCTACGGCATTATTTCCCAACGAACCATATGAGGCACGAAGCTTCAACTGGTTAAGCCATGAGATATCTTTCATGAAAGCTTCCTGTTCCATACGCCAGCCCAACGAGAAAGAAGGAAAATAGCCCCAACGATATTTCTTGGCAAAGCGGGAAGAGGCGTCGGCACGAAGATTGGCTTCCAACAAATATTTTTCGTCCCAGTTCAAATTGACCCGACCAAAAAATGAACGCATAGCCCAATTGGAATAGGTTCCGGTTGCCGTAGCATTGGCAGTGGCAGCATTCAACTCCGTCAATTCAGATGAGGTCAAATTTTCTTTGGAAGCTTCAAACCAGTTGTTACGGTAAGCTTCCTGACTAGCACCGACCGTTGCCTGAATGTTCAACCGATCGATATCTGTTTCATATCTGACCAACCCGTCCATATTGTTACGGACAGTCTTATTGTTGCGGTTGATAACCTTCGAAACTCCGGTTCCGGCAATCTGCAACGTATTGTCATACAAGTTCCACAAATCATGAAAAACAGGCTGTTGGTACAGGAACTGGTCGGAAAAGGCATACGTATAAGACCCTTCGATTGTCAAACCTTTAAACGGTCTCAGCTGGGCATAAAAACGAGAAACGATGTTATTGGTCGTGCGATTTCCTTTGACGTCGTTCAACATCTTCAAGACATTGTTGGAGCTACTCTGCGGGTCATCTTCCGAGTTGTTTACACCTCCATACCGACCATCAGGCGCCTGATAGCAGATACCCGGTGTGGTAGCTTGCATATAGGTATAGAAATTGTCATTCGATTCTGTCTTCAACAACCCTAACTCCTCTTTTCCACGCGTACCGTAAGCATTGACACCAATAGTAAACCAATCTTTGACTTCCGCGTCCAAATTGACACGGGCACTATAACGTTCATACCCGGAATTTTCCATAATACCGGGATTGTTCATATAATTACCGGATATATAATAGTGAATCTTGTCAGATCCTCCGTTGATATTGATTGTATGGTTCTGCATCCATCCGGTCTGAAATAGAGCGTCCTGCCAGTCAGAGTTCGGATATTTGACAGGATCACTGTCACCGGCAGCCCGCCATTCGTCGATTTTCTCTTGGCTGAAGATCGCGGGGAGGCCGCTGTTAAGTTGCCCTTCATTATACAATTCCATATAATCGGCATAATTGGAGACCAAATCGATACGGTTCGCCACTTTCTGCATTGTGACATAACCATTATAAGATATTTTCGCTTCACCCGATTTCCCCCTACGGGTTGTGATCAGAATGACACCGTTTGCCGCACGAGAACCATAAATAGCAGACGAAGCGGCATCCTTCAACACCGAAATGCTTTCTACGTCTTGTGGATTGATATTATTCATGCTGGCTTCCACTCCGTCAATGATTACTAACGGATTGGAATCATTTAACGTACCCTGCCCACGTACACGGATCGTTGCCCCATCGTTACCGGGACGTCCACCATTACCGGCTGCTACAGAAACACCGGGAGCCATACCGGCAAGTCCAGCGGAGAGAGAAGTGATCGGGCGGCTATCGACCATCTTGCTCATATCGACAGAAGCGACCGCACCGGTCATATTTACCTTCTTTTGCGTACCATATCCTACAACTACTACTTCATCCAAAGCCTGTGAATCTTCTTTTAGCAGAACCGTGAAAGAACTCTTCCCGTTCACCGGAATCGCCTGGTCTATATAACCGATATAGGAAATGATCAGCACAGCATTCGAAGATACCTGCAAAGAGAAACGGCCTTCCATGTCCGTAACCGTCCCGTTGGTAGTTCCTTTTTCCACTACGTTGGCGCCGACCACCGGGCCGAGCGCATCCTTCACTACTCCCGTAATCGTCACTTTCTTTTGCAAAGGCAATGCCGCAGCGTGTTTTTCCGTCACTTCCTCCCCTGCACTAACCGGATTGGCCTGAGTAACTCCTGTCGACAAGAATAGTGTGGCCATTCCTGCAAACATCGTTTTCCTAAAAAAAGGAATGTTTAAATCATTCATCATTAATAGGTAGATTTAGATTAATAAATTTTGATAAACTCTGGAGGCAAATGTAGCCGGGCATAAAAAAACAGATCTATACAAAACGTCCGTTTCTTATATACACACAGTCCAAATAGAAGATTTAACTATTTGAATATAAACGATTAGAAATTTCATCTAGTTTCTACTGCTCTTTCTTCCTGAATTGGGCAGGCGATACTCCGAACTTCGCCTTAAAGCATCTGCTGAAGTATATGGTCGAGGCAAATCCTAACCGGTCCGATATTTCATTCACCAATAAATCCGACCGTTCCTGCAACAGGGTTGCCGCACGGTTGATACGTCGGTTTTGTATAAATTCACTGGGAGTCATTCCGGTCAAGTTTTTGACTTTTATAAAAAACGAACTACGCCCCATATTCAACTCGCGGGCAAGAGCATTGACATCAAAGTCCGGTTCTCCCATCCGCAGATCGACGATCTCCGCAATCCGGTTCAAAAGTTGTTGGTCCAGTGAAGTCGTAGCCAGCAACTGTACATCAAAGTCAACTTGCTTAGTCAACCGGGACTTCAACAACAAACGGTTCCGGATCAGATTATTGCAACGCATCAACAATACTTTTGCATGGAAAGGCTTGCTGATATAATCATCCGCTCCCTGTTGAAATCCTTCTATGTTATATTCGATAGAATCGAGAGCCGTCAACAAAACGACCGGAATATGGCACAATTCGATATTATTCTTGATTTTCATACACATCTCCATACCACTCATCAAGGGCATCATGACATCGCTGACAATCAAATCCGGTTTTTCCTCATTCGCCTTCCTCAATCCTTCCTCCCCATTTCCGGCTAATATAACCTGGTAGAAAGGAGAAAAAAGCGTATTTAAAATCTGTAACAGCTCTTCATTGTCTTCAACAATCAGAACTTTATAGGAGCCAGCCTTTAAACTAGGAAAAGTTTTATCCATTTCTTCATATTCTTCGGAAGAAATGGAATCTGGCAAAAAATTTCCTTTAATCATCGGTTCATCCGGGCTTTCCAGAAGAATCGCATTCTTATCATTTTCAAAATGGTTTTTTCCCTTCAACAGCGTGACCGTAAATATCGTCCCATAACCGACCTGGCTCTGTACGGCGATATCTCCATGATGAAGATAAATGATATTCTTGCTTAAAGCCAGTCCAAGCCCTGTACCAGGGTTGGCTCCCGCTACTTGCTTCCCGTTTTCGGCCTGATAGAAACGGTCAAAGATATGCGAGACGTCATCCGGCGAAAGTCCGATCCCTGTATCGATCACTTTTATACGGACCTCATTTCCATCCGAGGACACATGCAATTCTATCGCACCTCCCTGCTTCGTATATTTAAAAGCGTTTGACAAAAGATTGTAAAACACCTTCTGCAACTGATTGGAATCAAACCATAACAACAGATTCTCCTCTGCATGATGAAAATCAAATGTAATGGATTGCTGGGCCGCCAGTTCGCAATAGGAAAGATAAATATCTTTCAGAAATGGAATCAGGTTCTGTTCGCAAACATGCAACGAGACATAATTCTGCTCTAACTTCCGAAATTCCAACAGTTCGGAAATCATATTCCGCATCCGGTTGGCATTCTTGCTGATCTTAATAATCCGGTTATACAAGGTCGGAGGAAGGGATGAACTCTGAAAAAGCATATCTATCTGACTGATAATAAGCGTCAACGGCGTCCGAAACTCATGGCTGATATTGGTAAAGAAGCGCAGTTTCGCCTGGTTCAACTCCTCGTTACGCTCTTTCTCTTCCCGTTCCTTTTCAAGAGACAGCGTCAATTTACGCCGGGCATTTAGAATCCGTACCGTCAGATAAGTGATCGTAAAAGCAGTCAGGACATATAATGTCCACGCCCAACCCGTTTTATACCAGGGTTGGGCAATCTGGATATCCAGAGATATTTCACGATGGTTCATCAAGTGCCGGGACAGATTCTTTTCACGGACCAGCAATGTATATTTACCGGGGTCCAGGTTCGTATAATAAATACTGGAAGAAGAAGTGGAAACCCAATCATCGTCAAAACCGACTAATCGGTATTGATATTCATTATTTTTTTGGATATCGATATAATTAGTTGTGGCAAAATTTATAATCAGGTTGTTTTGCTTGTAGTTCAACCGGATCGATTTGCTAAAAGGAAAAGCCTCCTCCAATATGCCTCCCGAAACGGCTCCCGGATAGATTCTCTTATTATGAATATACAGCTCTGAAAAATATAAGGAATAATTCTTTTCCATCTTATCGAGATCTTCCCGGTAAAAAGAGGTCAGTCCGTCATTCCCTCCAACAAAGAGTTCATTATTCCGACACACCAGAATGCCGCAGCCATCCGCAATGGATGTGATTGGTAAGTTCGCCCCTAGCGTCGCAAACCGGGTATTCCCGCTGAAAGGATTCAGAAAAGTAACCCCTTTATCACTGGTTACCAGCAACTCTTCCGAATTGGTCTCTGTTACATTGTAACAATAATTGCTCAATAAATGTCCGCTTTCTTGCGAATAATGGATAAAAGAATCGGTCTGTTTGTCATACCGATACAGGCCACCTCCCAAAACCACGAAATAGATATTCCCCGCGCGGGTAGTCATGATCCGTTTAGGTTCGAACTGGATTCCATAACGGGGCAAAGCATAATGTTTCTGATTATCCGGATGAGCCAGCTCCATCTTGTATAAAGAAGTCCCAATCAAAATCCATAGATTCTCTTCCCTATCGATCGTAAAGCTTTGAGCATTTCTGCATATCCATTGGAACCGATCCGTATCAAGATCCATGACAAAAGTTCCGTTCATCGCGCTTACATACAGCTTATCGTTATGAATCATCGTATGGAAGATAATACCGTCCGGTTTTATGTCTCCTTCCCTGTAATCATTCAAGTAGTTATGAAAAATACCGGTCTTTATATCGTAGCGGGTAAGCCCTCCATGATGCGTGCCGATATACAGACGGTTCCGCTTTCCATCATACGCAATGCATTTCAGGTTATTCTGCAATACGGAATTACGGTGACCTGCAGTGAAATATTTAAAGGTTCGTGTTTTACGATCCATGAAGTTCAATCCTCCCCCTTCAGTACAAATCCAGATGTTTCCTTCTTTATCTTCCGCCAGATTCCCGACAAACGAATAATTCAGGCATTCCTTCCGCAAAGGGTTATCCGTATAATGAGCGAATATTTCCCTTTCCGCATTAAAATAGTTCACACCTCCATAATAGGTTCCTACCCATATGGTTTCCTGTGCATCTATATAAACAGAGAAAACAGAAGAATGTGACAGGCTACCTGGCAAATGATCCTGTTGATATACTGTAAACTGATCCGTGTAAGGGTTATATTTATGCAGTCCCATAAAAGTGCCGAACCAGATATTCCCAAACCGATCTTCAGCAAAGCTCCGTATTTGACTATTCTTTATATGAAAAGGTGCAGAATTACTTTCCGAATACCAGGTGATCCTTTCGTCTTGCGTGATCCTGTATAAACCACCGGTACGGCAACCGGCCCATATCTCACCAGTAGAACTTTCAAATAAGCGGTAAAATTCAGGTCCTTCAATCAGACAACGGACTTTTTTATCCTCTTCAACTACATACAGGCCTTCATAAGTCCCGATCCAAATCTTCTTCCCCGAGATCAGCAGGCTGGATATACCAGGGGTGTTTGTCTTCGCATAAAGTTGCAGACTATCTCCTTTTTCATCATACCGGCAAACCATATCATCGTACCCCGTCCATATATCACCATCGACCGAGGTAACCGTTTTCGCCTTACAACCACCAACAACACAAAATTTCTCTTCCCGTATATCATACCTCACCAACGAATCGCAAGTCCTAAAGAAAATATCCCCTTGCCTGTTTCCAGTAAGATGATCACATTCATGTCCGAGTAAAACATTTATAGAGCTTTCCGGATCCAGATTCTCCCAGCCTTTATACACCCGCATCCGTTCCCCGTCATAGATACTGACACCTTCGCGTGTACCGAACCACATACGTCCCAAGCAATCTTGATAAATCGACATCACAGAGACTTGCGATAAGCCGTCACTCATGCCAAGATGTTTAAAATAAACTGGATAGACTACTTGATGTATGAATACAAAACACAACAACAGTAACAGTTTTTTCATATCTTATTTATATAAACTGAAAAATAGTTTTCTCATTCCTCAACACAAAGATATAGAAAATGAAAGCAAATAACAACGGATCTTATCCTACAAGTTTTTGGTTCTTCGTCACTTTCGGGGCAGGTCATGTGTTAAAGCTAGTAAGTTTATTGCCTAGCAAGGTAATGCTTGCCCTGTTGAACATTTCTGATCCCAAAGGCCAGTTCATCTACATACTTGAGGATGCTTTTTGCTGTGGTGACATATGGTCCCTGCCTGTATGGCCACGCATCAACTTGCATATGACAAACGGATGCACATTCAGACCTTTCAGATATTTTTTCAGGTTTTCTTCACCCCGCCCCGAAAGGAGTGTGATGGGCTTATGGGTGATCTGATCCACTATCACAGTCCCGTAAATGTGCCCTTTTTTCTGTGCATAGTCATCAAGACCGATACAGGCCGGGGCCGGCCCCCCTTTATGACGGACATTGGCACGTCTCAGGCAAGAAGATTGGCTGCAGACGATGTTTTGTTCATGCAGCAGATTACCGGCGATACGGGAAGTGGTCTTCAAGGATATGCTCCGGATGCGTTCCTCCACTTTCCGGGTATTTCGCGCGTGCGAAGAAGCCAGCGGGAGAGAGGGGCTGAAGACTTTTCTTTGACACGCGGTATTTCTGCAGCGGAACTTACGCACATTGACCATGAGCGTAAGCGGATGACCCGCTATTTCAAGCCCTTGCAGAAGTGACGAAGAACCAAAGTTTTTCCCATTTCCTCTGTCACTGTATCACTGATTCCTTTTTACCAATTGATATTCAACTTGTTTGATTAGTGATATATGCCCGTTTTCTATATCACTACAGTATCACAACCCTATCACTGGCAACTTGGATGGGGAACAGGCATTCCGCTTATACATATCTGTATATTAACATATTACAAATAAAAACAAACAATAAACACCAGATCCCCATCTCTGCAAATCACTCGATTATTTTATGTAAAAACGGCTATAAAATAGGTAAAACCGAGTGGTTTTCATTCTCCGGCACGGTACTTTAGTTGCCGGACATCCCCATGTTGCCATCCTTTACATCCGGGTGTAGAGAGCCGATACATCCGGATGTAAAGGATGGCAACATGGGGGTGTTTACGGAATTATCTGCTTGTTTTTGCTAAAAGAAGAGAGGGCTTTTGTGGAATGAAGAACCGTATTTTGCCAATTTAGTATAAATGATGAAATGATGTATTTGAAAGGCAATTGCATGCCCACACAACCGGATATCCATACCTCTCTATCAACAAGATACGAATCCTGTCCGCAAATGTCAGTTTGCCATCATCCGAATGTCGGCAAACTGACAGATTTCAGACTGTCATTCAACGGATTCTTTTAATATATTTCTAATCTCTTCCACACAATTTATAGCGTATCAGGACGTTGGTATTAAACGTAAATGCTTACCTTTGCGGCCGACTATCCGTGTGAGGATACTGAATTAAGACAATTAATTATTACACTTTATACAAAGTATGGGAAAGTATAAATTGATCAACAACGTGTTGGGCTGGATCGTTTTTGCGATCGCTTCAACCGTCTATTTGATGACTATGGAACCCACTGCCAGCTTCTGGGATTGCGGTGAGTTCATTTCTTCAGCTTACAAGCTGGAAGTAGGGCATCCGCCCGGAGCACCGTTCTTTATGTTGACGGCCAACCTGTTCACACAACTTGCATCCGATCCGTCCACAGTGGCGAAGATGGTAAATACGATGTCCGCCTTGTTTAGCGGACTGACGATCTTGTTCCTTTTCTGGAGTATCACTCACCTTGCCCGCAAGATCATGGTGAAAGACGGAGAAGAAGCGTCTTTAGGCCAGATGATTACCGTTATGGGTAGCGGTCTGGTCGGAGCACTGGCTTATACATTCAGTGATACGTTCTGGTTCAGTGCCGTGGAAGGAGAAGTGTATGCCTATTCATCACTCTTTACAGCCGTTGTTTTCTGGCTAATCCTGAAGTGGGAAGCTGTTGCCGACAAACCACATGCAGACCGCTGGATCGTACTGATCGCTTACCTGATGGGGTTGAGTATCGGTGTCCACTTGCTGAACTTGCTGTGTATCCCGGCTATCGTGCTGGTATATTACTATAAGAAATTCCCGAACCCGACGATGAAGGGTACATTGGTTGCTTTGCTCGCTTCCTTCGCCATCGTTGCGCTGATGATGTATGGTGTCGTACAGGGGCTGGTCGAGGTTTGCGGCTATTTCGAACTATTATTTGTCAACGTCTTAGGCATGCCTTACAATTCCGGGGTATTCGCTTATGTGATCATTGTGGCAGGCGTGTTGATCTGGTCTATCTGGGAAACCATGCGCGACGAGATCCATCCGACACGCATGAAGATCGCTTTCATCCTGTCGGTCGTATTGATCGGTATTCCGTTTATCGGTAGCGGTTATGTTTTGGCGGTCATTCTGACGGCTGCATTGAGCCTGTACCTGTTCAAGAGCAAGAAGGTGGATATCAAGACGCTGAATACAATCCTGGTCTGCCTGATGGTAGTCGTTGTAGGCTATTCTTCGTATGCACTGACACTGATCCGTGCAACGGCCGATACGCCGATGAACCAGAACGCGCCGAGCGATATCTTTACGTTGCGTACCTATCTGGCACGTGAACAGTACGGTAAAACCCCGCTTCTTTATGGGCAGACCTACGTTTCGGAAGTACAGCGCGAAAACCAGGGAGGAAGCTGCGTACCCGTCACGACAGAAGGCGAACCGACCTGGAGCCGCGTGATCAAGAAAGACAAAAACGAGAAAGACCGTTATTTCGTGTCCCGCACCGATCAGGAATACAAATATGTCGACGAACTGAACATGCTGTTCCCGCGTATGTACAGCTCCGATCCGCGCCATGTACAGGCCTATAAGGAATGGTCGCAGGTAAAAGGCCAACCGGTGAAATATAACTATTGCGGAGAGATGAAGAGCGTAATGAAACCGACATTCGCGGAAAATCTGAAGTTCTTCTTCTCCTACCAGCTGAACTTTATGTACTGGCGCTACTTCATGTGGAACTTCTCCGGCCGTCAGAACGACATCCAGGGAAATGGAGAGGTGCTGAACGGCAACTGGATTACCGGCATTCCGTTTATCGACGAAGTTCTGGTGGGCCCGCAGGAAGATATGCCGTTCGATATTATCAATAATAAAGGGCACAATGTCTATTATATGCTGCCGTTGCTGTTAGGTATTTTAGGTTTACTGTTCCAGGCTTATTCGGGCGAAAAAGGAATCCAGAGTTTCTGGGTGACTTTCTTCCTGTTTTTCATGACTGGTCTGGCTATCGTTCTGTATCTGAATCAGACGCCATATCAGCCGCGTGAACGAGACTATGCGTATGCCGGATCGTTCTATGCGTTCTGTATCTGGATCGGGTTCGGTGTCGCGGCACTGGCTAAGGGACTGGAGCGATACGGCAAACTGAATCCGGTCATCGCCGGATCGGTGGCAACCGTGCTTTGCTTGTTCATACCTATCCAGATGGCCGGACAAAACTGGGACGACCACGACCGTTCAGGCCGCTATGTCTGCCGCGATTTCGGTTCCAACTATCTGGAATCCTGCGAGCCGAATGCCATCATCTTCACCAATGGCGACAACGACACATTCCCCTTGTGGTATGCCCAGGAGGTAGAAGGCGTCCGTACCGATGTCCGCGTATGTAACACCAGCTACCTGCAAACAGACTGGTATATCGACCAGATGAAGAAACAGGCTTACGAGTCCGCTCCGCTGCCGATCACCTGGACACGCGACCAGTATATACAAGGAACCCGCGATGCAGCTTATGTATTCCCGCTGACAAAAGATTCGATCGACCTGAACACGGCCTTGAACTTTGTCCGCAGCGATGATCCTAAGTTCAAGAAGATTCCGGGTATTAACCAGGAACTCGATTATATCCCGGCTGACAAACTGTACTACAAAGTCGATTCCATCGCCGGAGCCAAAATCTTAGGCGGCAAGACAGACGGCATGGTAGACCAGATGATGATCAACCTCGCCGGAAAGAATGCACTGGGTAAACAAGAACTGACGATCCTCGACATGTTGCAGACCAACAATTTCGAACGTCCGATGTACTACGCGATCACGGTCAGCCCGGATCAGTTCGTCAACCTGGACGGCTACTTCGAACAGACAGGTCTCGCTTACCAGGTCGTTCCGAAAAATGCCAACAAAGCAGTCAACACCGACAAAATGTACGACAACGTGATGAACAAATTCAAATGGGGCGGCGTAGACAAGCCAGGCGTTTACATCGACGAAAATGTAATGCGCATGTGCAAGAGCTACCGCATGATGCTGTTCAACAAGTTGGCAGAAGCATTGGTGAAAGAAGGCAAGAACGACAAGGCTTTGGAAGTATTGGACAAATGTATGCAGGTGCTGCCGCCGGAAAATGTCCCGCTCGACTACACGGCTCTTTCAACCGGTGAACTCTATTATGTGCTGGGCCAGAAAGAAAAAGCGGCAGAAATATTTACAGGCATCGCCGATAACATGATGCGTAACATAAACTGGTACTTCCGCTTGAACCCAGTGCAGTTGGCGTCCGTAGAAACAGAATTGTTACAGGACATGCAGGTTTTGAATCAAGTATTGTTAATCAACAAACATTACAACCCCGAATTCAACAAGAAATATCAGGAAGAGTTTGACAACTACCGTATGGCTTACGAATCGGTGCGCAGAGAATAGATATGTTTATAGAACAACCGCCCTGGTTTTACAGGGCTCTGTTTCCAGGGGTAATCTGGCGGATTCCGGCAAAGAAGAAGTGTGTATATCTCACCTTCGACGATGGTCCGATCCCTGAGGTTACCCCTTGGGTATTGGATATATTAGACAAATATGACGTGAAGGCGACCTTCTTCTGTGTCGGGGACAACGTCCGCAAACATCCGGACATCTACCAGATGGTACTGGACAGGGGGCATCGTGTAGGCAACCACACTTTCAACCATATTCAAGGTATCCGCTTCTGGACCAAGAACTATCTGGCGAATGTGGAAAAGGCTGCCGAATATATAAAAAGCGACCTGTTCCGTCCGCCCCACGGACACATGCGTTTCCCACAAGTGGTAGGACTCAGGAGGCATTACCGGATCATCATGTGGGACGTGGTGACGCGCGATTACAGTCCGCACATGACACCGAATGGTGTCTTCAACGTGGTGAAGAACTATACCCGCAACGGTTCCGTAATCGTCTTTCACGACTCGCTGAAAGCCGAACGCAACATGCGCGAAGCGATGCCCAGGGCCATCGAATGGCTACAGGAACAAGGGTATGAGTTCAAAGTGTTTTAATATGCTTCCAGCTATCGAAATAAAAGAGAAAGCAAAAGAGATCGGCTTCGATGCCTGCGGGATCGCACAAGTAGCGGCCGCAGACAGCGAGGCCTTATTTTTTGACAGATGGCTGAAGGAGGGCAACCATGCAGGGATGGCCTATATGGAGAACCACCGCGAGATCCGGTTGAATCCCGCCGGATTGGTGGAAGGAGCCAAGACAGTCATATCCGTGGCGTTGAACTATTATCCGGAGCAGAAACTTCCACCCGAAGCGCCCCATATCGCCTACTACGCCTACGGGAAGGATTACCATCTCGTCATCAAAGAGATGTTGAGCGAGCTATGGACCGCCCTGTTCCCGCGCTTGACGCGGGATCGCATAGAGACGGACGGGAAAGGAATGGATCGCAACGGGCAGTTCTTTTGCGATCCCGCGTCAAGCGCGGGAACGGAACAGGCAGACGTAACAGCCGCCCGCTTTTTCACCGACTCAGCTCCCATCCTCGAACGCTATTGGGCCTGGAAAGCCGGACTGGGATGGATCGGGAAGAACACAAACCTGATTATTCCCGGAAAAGGCTCTTTCTTCTTCTTGGGAGAAATCGTCACCACCCTCGAAGCGGACCAGTACGACACACCGCAGAAGAACCGTTGCGGCAGTTGTAGCCGTTGCCTGGATGCCTGCCCGACAGGAGCACTGGAAGGCCCCCGCCACCTGAATGCCCGCAAATGCCTCTCCTATCTCACCATCGAGAACCGCGGAGAAATCCCCGCCGAACAGGCTTCCCGACTCGGTAACCGCCTCTACGGTTGCGACACCTGCCAGGAGGTCTGCCCCTGGAACCGTTTCGCCCGCCCGACCCAAATAGAGGCATTCCGTCCGAAACCGGCTTTACTTTCTCTTCGAAAAGAGGATCTAAAGGTCTTTTCCCGTGAGGATTATAATCGTATATTTGCCAAATCGGCGGTCAAAAGAGCCAAATACGAAGGATTGATACGAAATATACATAACTTAAAAGATTAATACCATGAGAAGGACATTGAAAACCTTATCGCCATGCCTCGTCGCATTCCTGTTGATGCTGACAGTCGCATTTGCAGGTTACGCACAGGAATTACAAAAGAAATTGGAAGGGCTGAAAGGAATCAGCGGCATCGAGAAGCTGGAATCGGACCATTATGCCGAGAAATATCTCGTACGCATCACACAGCCTGTCGACCATAAGAACCCGGCAGCCGGAACATTCACGCAACGCGTGATCGTCGCCCACGTCGGTTTCGACCGCCCGACCATATTGGTCACGGAAGGATATGGTGCGGCGTATGCCTTGAACCCTCGTTATCAGGAAGAGCTGTCGAAGCTGCTCGATGCCAATATGGTATTCGTGGAATACCGTTATTTCCTCGAATCCACCCCGACCCCCTGTAACTGGGAATACCTGACGGCAGAGAACTCGGCCTACGACCTGCATAACGTCAACCAAACATTCCGAGAGCTGTACACCGGTAAATGGGTCAGCACCGGCATCAGCAAAGGCGGACAAACCACTTGCCTGTACCGTGCCTGGTTTCCGGACGACGTAGACTTCTCCGTTCCCTACGTAGCCCCCTTGAACCGCGGTGTGGAAGACGGGCGCCACGAACCGTTCCTCCGCAAAGTAGGCACGAAGAAAGACCGCCAGAAGATCGAAGCTTTCCAGATTGAAATATTGAAACACAAGGACGAAATCGTCCCAATGCTGGAAAAGTTCTGCAAGGACAAGAAACTGGAATTCCGCATTCCGATAGCCGAAGTATTGGATTATTGCGTCCTGGAATACCCGTTCGCCCTCTGGCAATGGGGTACGCCGACCAGCGTGATCCCGCCGCTCACATCCGATGCAAAGACACTGTTTTATCATTTGGTTGACATCAGCGGGCCCGACTATTTTGCCGAAAACCAGCCGAATATCTCCTTCTTCGTACAAGCTGCCCGCGAATTGGGTTATTACGGCTATGACACGAAACCGTTCAGGAAATACCTGACAATCGACAGCAGCCGGGGATACCTGAACCGCATCATGCTGCCGAAAGAGCTGGTCGACAAAGTTGAATACCGCCCCGAACTTTACCACAAAGTCTATGATTTCCTCCGTGACAACGATCCGAAGATGATCTTTATCTATGGCGAAGTAGACCCGTGGAGCGCCACCCGCGTCCCGATCTTCAAAGGCAAGGTAAACGAACAAGTCTACATCCAACCCGGAGGTAGCCACCGCGCCCGTATCGGCAACATGCCCGAAGACATGAAGGAAAAGATACTGACACAGATTAACAAATGGCTGGCAGAATAGCGGATTCGTTTCTCAATTAATTGCAGAACGAATTACGATCAACAGATTCGTTTAACGAGCATTTAGCGAATGAATCATAACTCCCATATTCATTCTACAATTATCCGGTTAACGAATTATAACCTGCGGATTCGTTCTCTAATTACCCCTTGAACGAATCCGTCGGTCTTGTATAAGCTATAAACAAACGAATATATACAAAAATGGACACAAAATACCCCCTATACACTCCCAAAGATATCTTTATCTCCTTCTGCGGCCGGGAAGCAACCGAAGCGGAACGCTGGCAAGGCGTACAATCGGGTATCATTTTCCATAAACGAACGGGCAACGAATTTTTGGACCTTTTCGCCTCGATGGTTCATCATTATATGAATCATGATCCGGTTTTCTATGCAAAAAAATTAGGCGTCTCGCGAGTCGATCTGTCCGGCTGCCTGAGGGTACTGACCGGGGTGACTACAGACGAATGGCTCGAAGCCTACCGTTGGGTGGCCATCCGCGACGTCCTGCTCCATACGGACTGGCCTTTGGGCAAAGTGGCGACGCAAATGGGCTACAGTTCGGTGAAAACCTTCAGTCGCGCCTTCATCGAGCGTGTCGGCATACCTCCGTCCCATTGGCGGGCGAAATATAAAGGGAATGATTAGCTTTTCAGGAAAATATAAATACCTTTGTGCATGTTTTACCTATTGTCTAACTTATAAATAAAGAAGAAATGAAAAAGAATTTCTTGTTCCAGCTCTTGCTGGCAGCATTCCTGTTACCGGCTTTTTCTTGTTCGGACGACGATTCGGCTCCTGAAATCAACAATGCAACTACCTTGAACATGCTCGATGTGGAGAATGGAGCGACCCGTCTGGGCAATTCGGACATCTATATCAACGCGGCAAACAACTTTCAAACAAACGAATGCCTGATCGCCGAAATCGGTCCGTCGAAAGGGATTGGAAAAGTCATTCCGCCCCAAGTCGGCAACGGATTGGTTTATCAAGCAGCCGTAACGCCGGGACACCTCTACCAAGCTTTCAAGGAAGAAGCCGTGAAGCAATTTCCATCGGGAAAATTCGCATTGGCGCTGGCAGGAGACTACTACCAATTCTATGTCGGATCCGAGATCATGAAAGAGGAGAAAAGAGTAGGCGCTGTCATCCAGTTTGCCCTGATCAATCCCGAAGCAGACGGGTTACCCGCTGTCTCTTATACACATCTGACGCTGCCGACGACTAGTCGAG
>ENA-OZGU01000951-OZGU01000951.1-human-gut-metagenome-genome-assembly--contig:-NODE-951-length-18568-cov-5.022039_pt1 | contig 18568 bp, 12 predicted proteins | sample MGYA00244662_ERZ653670 | MGnify/ENA primary metagenome ERZ653670 (study PRJEB26926, sample SAMN06165224) | human gut metagenome | biome: ENVO:00009003; feature: ENVO:2100002; material: ENVO:00002003...
GATGTGTATAAGAGACAGCGGTTTTAGCAGTGAAACGAGGCGCCGGAAGCCGGCGGTTGGTTTTATTGCTAAATCGCTTCTCCTCCTGCGGAAGATAAATTTTTTAGGAGGAAACGAAAATGTTTGAAAATTACAAGGTTTTTGAAACCGATTTCGCGGGGCGCCCCCTTAAAATCGAGACGGGAAAAATCGCCCAGCTGGCCAACGGCGCCTGCTTTGTCCGCTACGGCGACACCGTGGTGAACGTGGCGGTGACCGCTTCCGCCAAGCCCAGGGACGGCATCGACTTTTTCCCGCTGTCCGTGGACTTTGAGGAAAAGCTGTACGCCGTGGGCAAAATTCCCGGCTCCTTCCTGAAAAGGGAGGGCCGTCCCAGCGATAAGGCCATTCTGACCTCCCGGGTCATCGACCGGCCGATCCGCCCCCTGTTCCCCAAGGATATGAGAAACGATGTGTCCGTGGTGTGCACCGTCATGTCTGTGGATCCGGACTGCTCTCCGGAGATCGCCGCCATGGTGGGAACCTCCGCGGCCCTGTCCATCTCCGATATCCCGTGGAAGGGCCCGATCTCCGGCGTTTCCGTAGGGTATGTGGACGGCGAGTATGTTATCAATCCCACCGCGGAGCAGCGCGAGAAATCCCAGATGGCCGTTACCGTGGCCTCTACCGATAAGCTGATCGCCATGATCGAGGCCGGTGCCAACGAGGTTTCCGACGAGGTCATGTATAACGGCATTATGGCGGGTCATGAGGCCAACCAGAAGATCATCGAGTTCATCAAGGGTATGCAGGCGGAGATCGGCAAGGCTAAGTTCGAGTATCCCAGCAACGAGCCGGATCCGGAAATGCTGGCGGCTGTCATGGAGTTCGCCACCGAGGACGTAAAGCTTGCTCTGGATACCGACGACAAGACCGTCCGCGACGAGCGGTTAAAGCCCATTTATGAAAAGGTTCACGAGCATTTCGACCCGATCTATCCCGAGTGCGAGGCCAAGATCGACGAGTGCATGTATAAAACCCAGAAGAACGTAGTCCGCCGCTGGCTGCTGGACGAGCAGAAGCGTGTGGACGGCAGGGCCATGGATCAGATGCGGCCTCTGGCCGCCGAGGTCGGCCTGCTTCCCAGGGTTCACGGCTCCGGCATGTTTACCAGGGGCCAGACCCAGGTTATCACCGCGGCGACCTTAGGCCCGGTCAGCGACCAGCAGCTGCTGGATGGCATTGACGGCGAAGAGTTCAAGCGCTATATGCATCAATATAATTTCCCGTCCTACTCTGTGGGCGAGACCAGGCCCTCCAGAGGCCCGGGACGCCGGGAAATCGGCCACGGCGCTCTGGCGGAAAGAGCCCTGCTGCCGGTGATTCCTCCGGTGGAGGAGTTCCCCTACGCATACCGCCTGGTTTCCGAGGTGGTTTCCTCCAACGGCTCCACCTCCCAGGCTTCCATCTGCGGCTCCACCCTGGCTCTGATGGACGCCGGCGTGCCGATCTCCGCGCCCGTCTCCGGTGTGGCCATGGGCCTCATCAAGGAAGGCAACCGCTTCGCCGTGCTCACCGACATCCTCGGCGACGAAGATCACCTCGGCGACATGGACTTCAAGGTAGCCGGCACCGAAAACGGCGTCACGGCGCTCCAGATGGACATCAAGATCGAAGGCATCACCCCCGAAATCATGCAGGCTGCGCTCGCTCAGGCTCACGACGGCCGTCAGCACATCCTCAGCCGCATGCATGAAATGGCCGGCGGCGGCGCCAAGGAGCTCTCTGACTTTGCTCCGCGCATGATTTCCTTCAAGATCAATCCGGAAAAGATCCGTGACGTGATCGGCAAGGGCGGTTCCGTTATCCGCGCCCTTACGGAAGAAACCGGCACGACCATCAACGTGGAAGACGACGGCATGGTCACGATTTCTTCGCCCGATATGGCCCGCGTTGCTGAAGCCCGCCGCCGCATCGAAGAAATCACCGCGGAAGTGGAAGCCGGTCAGATCTACGAAGGCACGGTTACGCGCCTCCTCGACTTCGGCGCCATCGTTCAGCTCCTCCCGGGCAAGGACGGTCTGCTTCACATCAGCCAGATTGCCAACGAACGCGTCAATGCTGTTTCTGACTACCTCAAGGAAGGTCAGAAGGTCCGCGTCAAGGTTATCGAAGCCGATGAAAAGGGCCGCGTACGTCTTTCCATGAAGGCGCTTCTGCGCGAAGAAGGCGAAAACAAGTAAGGCATCTGTCGCCGCGGGTGTTCTTTTAAGGGCACCCGCATGAGCGACGGCTGCGCTTGGCGCCGGTACGGATGCTTTTCCGCGCCTTCCCTGCCAAAGGGGAAAATGCGGGAAAACGCCTGCCGGCGTTCGCCGCTTTCCGGAAGCTGAGAAAGCACCCTTTAAGGACCTTTCGACGTTTAAGCGGCTAAAATCCCCTTCAACCTACTGAAACAACGCTGCAGCGCCGCAGAATTTATCTGCGGCAGCCATCGAGGACCAGAACAAGCACTATGCGCGACCGCATCGTCATTGCCAATTGGAAGATGAACGGCTCACGGGAGGCCAATGCCCGTTGGACGGACGAATTTCTTTCGTCTCCCCAACCCGCCTGCCGAACCGTCGTCTGCGCCCCCTTCGTTTATTTGGGAGAGCTTGCGCTGCGTGCGCTCGGCACCCATCTTGAAGTCGGCGCCGAAGATGTCAACGAGAATCCCGCGGGCGCCTTTACCGGCGAAATTTCCGCCGGGATGCTTCACGACATCGGCATGAGCTGTGCCATCGTCGGTCACTCGGAACGGCGGACGCTTTACGGTGAAACCGATAACCGCGTGGCCATGAAAGCACTGGCCTTGGTCAAGGCGGGCTTGAAGCCGGTGGTCTGCGTGGGCGAAACGCTCGAAGAGCGGGAAACCGGCGCTACGCCTTCCGTGATTCTTCGTCAGTTGAATGCCGTCCTCACCATCGTGCGTCCTGAGGATCTTCTCGCTGTTGCTTATGAACCCGTTTGGGCCATCGGCACCGGCAAGACCGCTACACCTGAAATCGCTCAGTCCGTCCACGCGCTCATCCGCACTCGGCTCGTTGAAGTGTCTCCCAAGGGCGGCGCATCAACGCCGATTCTCTACGGCGGAAGCGTCAAGCCTGAAAATGCTCACGAGCTCTTTGCGCAGCCCGATATTGACGGCGCACTGGTCGGCGGAGCAGCGCTAAAGGCTTCCAGCTTCCTCGCAATTGCCAACGCGTTCTGATTCCGTTTTCCCATCAACCCCATTTCCACACCTTCCATAAAGGTTTCTTTCACCATGCATTTCCTGCTTAGCATCGCGCTCGTTCTGCAGATCATTTCGGCCGTGGTCGTTATCGTCCTCGTGCTGATGCAGCACGGCAAGGGCGCCGACCTCGGCGCCGCGTTCGGCAGCGGCGCCTCGGGCTCTGTTTTTGGGGCCACCGGCAGCGCCAACTTCCTCTCGCGTTCAACGGCCATCGCCGCTACGGTCTTCTTTTGCTCGACGATCGCCCTGACCCTCGCGTCCGGCGCTTTCAACAAGCGCTCCGCACAGCCCGAAGGCGGCGTTCTTTCGACCATTGAACAGCCTGCATCCCAAGAACAGGGGATGGCTGGTGATGCCAATAAGTCCCCCGTTAACCAAATTCCCAGGTAAAATCTTTTTCCTCTGCTGATGAACGCCTCAGTTCAAAAATAAATCAGCAGAAAACAACTTGATCAGGTCGCGGTCGTGGCGAAATTGGTAGACGCACTACTTTGAGGGGGTAGCGGAGCAATCCATATGAGTTCAAATCTCATCGACCGCACCATTCGCTGGGGTATCGCCAAGTCCGGTTAAGGCAGTGGATTCTGAATCCACCATTCGTAGGTTCGAATCCTACTACCCCTGCCACGAAACCATAAAAGGCTGAGTTTTTCCAAACTCAGCCTTTTTCTTTGCTGCCTTTTCTTGGGCCAATCGCTTGGAGAAATCAAATTAAAGATTCCCGGCCAATCGAGCAGACCTTCCTTTGAAAGCGGTTTAGAAATTCGCTCAATTCGTCCGCAATCAGCTGCCCGACTCGCGTCAAAGCAGCCGATTGCTGAGGCCTAAAACTGCAGTAAAGCAGCAGCGAAACACTGTATTCGCTTTTTCATTAGGCGGTTATTTCATCGCGCCCGGCAGAATAAGCGAACGGACATCCACCGCCTTTTCCATCATGCCGTTGTCGATGAGGAACTGCTGATCAGCGGCAAGCCCCTTGACGTCAGCTTCAGTCAGGACGTCATAAAAGCCCGACCAGTCATAGAGCTTCTCAGCATTTTCAATGGAGATGCCCTGCTCTTTTGCTCCCATGGCGAGCGCTTCAGCCTTGTGTTCGCGAATCCACTTCAAAGCAGCGCGATTCGTTGCAACCACGCGTTCGTAAGCTTCCGGATACTGGTCAACAAAAGCCTGGCGGACTGCCATCACGAGATTAGGTTCGACGAGTCCTTCGCACGTCGTAATCGTTTTGGCGCCTTCTGCGTTTGCCTTAATAATGAGGCCAGCAGCGACCAGCCCCGCGTCAGCCGAACCGGAGAGCACCGCCGTCATGGCCTTAGCAGGATCCATGCTGATGAAGTCCACGTCCTTGATGGTCATGCCTTCCTTCTTGAGCGCTGCCACAAGGAGCTGATGGAGCACCGTGCCCTTAGGTCCCACGACCTTCTTGCCTTTGAGCTCCTTGATGGAATAGTCCGTGCCGGGTTTGCCGATGATGGCAAAGATCTTCTGCGGGTGCCCCACACCGGAAGCAATACGGATGGGGTTGCCGGCACCGGCAGCCATCAGCACGCTAGCCGTATTCATGACCGCGGAGAAGTCTAAGTCGCCAGACGCCATAGCCTGACCCTGAATGGCACCCGAATTAATGACGCGCCAGTTGATCTTGACACCTTCGGCCTTGAAGGCATCTTCGAGCATCCCGCGCTCCTTCATCACAATATTCTGCAGATTGAAGGGCGATTTCACATAGGTGATCGAAATGCTCTCGGGCATCTTCGGTGCAGCCTGAACTGCAGACATGCCGGTTAAGCACAGTCCGGCCGTGACGGCCGCCGCGGCAAAAAGGTTTTTAAGCTTCATAACATGAATCCTTTTTCATCAATCTCCGCTCCTTCGTCTCTTTAGTGCTCAGAAACAGAAATGCGTCTTCTTCGCAGGCGAGGAGCTCGTTGAGGCACATTCTGACACCGCCATGAGGAAAGCGGCAGTTTTACGGCTCACTCAAAGGGGACTGCGTCCAACCGAGCTGAATAAAACTCACGGTCAGCGGAAAGCATTGTTATGAAACCGCCTTCTTCGTTTTGCCGGCCTCCCGAAGAGAGAGGATGCTTACATGCGTTTACTATTGAAACAACAGAACGTTTTCAGATTTTCCGTGTTGTTCTGATGACACAACCTCAATTAAGGGTTTTCGCGCCATATATCAGTTTTCCAAATTTGCCGGCAAACAATCTATTAGAAAGCTGACCATAGGGATAACCCCCCCCCTATGTTTTCTCGACATTTAGGATGCCCTGAGTGCTTGTGCACAACTCTTCGACTTCATTCGAAACCGTTGAGTCAACCAGAAAACTCTTGGAGTACTCCCTAAATGAATCGCACTTATAAAGTTGCCAAGTCACTCACACGCGGCGTCGTCGTGACGAGCGAAAAGGCTTCTTCCTATCAGGGCAAGGCCGTGAAGACCGTCGTTGCCGCTGCTGTAGCGGCTTTGGTAGCAGGCACGGCAATCGCCGCTACAGACGCTGAGGGCGTTCTTAAAGTCCAGGAAAATAAGACCCTCTTGGAAGGAGCTTCTTATTCTCAGATTTCCATCAATGATGCCAAAGAAAACACTAAAGTTTCAGGCACAACCCTGACGTTAACCAAGCAAGGTACAGCTGTTGATTCTCAGCCCGATTCCGCTCTCTTCTCAAATGTGAAAGGCGGAACCTTCGAATTTGACTCCGTATCCGTCAAAGGCGCCTATGCGCATGGCCTTTACGTGAACACTACGGCAGGTGGAAACAGCGAAACGGCTACCTTGGATGCCGATATCAAATCTTATGATTTCCAATCCGATTGGAAGAATACAACCAACGGGGAAACATCCTCAGCTATCCACACGATGGGTGGGGAGATTAAGGCAACTTTCGATTCTCTGACCGGTACTGCGGGCCACCTCGTATCCGCTGAAAATCAGTGGGCTACAGGCACGAATGACAATAAATTTGACATGACTGCCACCGTTACCGTCAACAAGACCCTCAACTTCAATGCTACGGATTCGGCTGTTCTCGCAACGGTTCGAAATACCAACCAAGCTGCCAAAGTTACGGTTAAAGCCGAGGATGTTGATGTCGTTCTCAATAGCTCCGGAGATGTCCTGAGTTCCGTTATTGGCTCCAAGGATGGTACTTCATACAGCGGCACCGCGGAAGTCACTGTTAATGCCAAATCTGCTGTTCTTACCGGCAAAACGAGTGCTATTGAAGCTGTCGGCAGTAACACAGAGAATTCCGCCAAAGTGACCCTCAATACGACAGGGGCTGCTGTTCTTAAGGCCACTGACGGTTCCACAATCCTTCAGAGCGGCGCTTCAAATGTCGCGCTGAGCGCAAAGACGCTCACCATCAATGAAGCGGGTACGACCTCCAAAGCCATCAGCTTGAAGGACTCCTCACAGCTCTCCATCACTGCAACGGATGATGCAACAATTTACGGCGCTGTTGTCGGCACATCAGGTACCGCCATTTCGGCCGATACGAACACCCTGACGCTTGAAGACGCCTCCGGGTTCCTCGGCACCTTCAATCAGATCGATGGTACGACAAGCATCACGGGCGCCAAATATTTTGGCGGCAAAGTGAATGTTCAAGGTGGCTCCATTGAAACTGACGATGTTGTTCTTACAGATACAACCACTATTGGTAAGTCTGATGCCCAGTCAGGTAACGCCTCTTTCAAAGCCAAAAGTGTAACGCTGGGTAAAGCTACAACCAATGATGCAACAGCTAAGGCTGGAACTTTCAAGACTGAGAAAAACGGCGTAGCGACCATTGACACTCTGACCTTTGCAACAACGGATTCAAGCCTTAACAACGCCGGCACACTCGTTGTCAATACGGTTGATTCCGGGGATCTTAAAACGGTATCCGTCTCAAATACCGGTACGATCGAAACATCCATTGCTAACCTCATCAAGAGCTCCACGGATGAAGAAGGCGACGTGACCTACAGCGCTACTGCATTTGGTTCAGCTGCCACGACTGGCACTGGCAACACTGGCGCTCTGATCGATACGAATACAACTGACACTTATTCGCTCAGCGACTACATCACGATCTCCTCCAAGCTTGGCAACAAGTTCAACTTCACAAACGCCAACATTGTCTCGGTTGATGCTGAAGGCAAGCAGTCTAAGCTCAAGCTCGAGGAGATCGGCAGTTCAACGGCTACCGGTCCGACGAACTTTGGCCGCAGCGATGTAATTGCTTCATATAACTCCGGGAATCCTGACTTTAACGGCAACCAATTCCTTGCTCGCCCGCTGACCATTGGTTCACTTGAAGTTGCTAAAACGGCAACGAATGAGAACGAACTCAAATCTCTCACCATCGGTAACGCCACGACTAATACGCTTACGCTTCGCGGCAATGCCAAGGGAGAAGTCATAATTGGTGCCAAGGAAGGAGACAAACTCGTTGACGTAACCTTCCGCCGAGTCGATCTTGGCGCAGAAGACACTGACTTCGGTACCATCGACAACGCTGTCACGTTCGCCGCTCAATCCACCATTACGGGTGCCTTCACGTTCACGAACGAAGCCGGCACGACCGTTGCGGCCAATGGCGGCGAGTTGACGGTCAACGGCACCATGACGACCAATGGTCTTACCAACAACGGCCAGATCAGCGTCAATGGCGACCTTGATACGGCTTGGTATGAACAAGCCTCCACGAACGCCGTCGTCATCACTGACGGTACGTTTGCCATTCTCGGCAATAAGCCCGCCGCAACGACCACTCAAGCCGAAGGGGATGAAGAAGCTCCGAAGGCCTTTGAAAACGCTGTTAAAGTCCAGACGGTTTCCTTCACGTCAAGTTCTACAGGCGAAGAGCCTAACCTCGGCGTGCTGTCCGTTGGCGCCTCGACCGCTGCGGCAAATGCAGCCGTTGCCGATGCCTACGGTGAAATTGATGCTGACAAGTCTGTTATCTACATCGCCAAGCAGGCGGTGTTTGGTGATGGCACTGCAGCCCTGACCGTTGGCGGCGATCAACAGGCTACGGATCTCCTCGTTGACATTCAGGGAGTTGCTGGCACGGCCGGTTATGCCGCTAAGGACGGCGTCCTGCAGAACGCTATCTCCACTACAAACGGAGCTACGGTCACGCTCGTCGGCGTCAAGAACGCGCCTGCTGCAGCCTTTGAAGGCGAAAACGGTGCGAAGACGCTTAAGCTTGCTGCCTCCGCCACCGGCACGCTGACGGTCGACTACGGCACGATGTTCTACGGCACGTCTACGGACCATACGTCGCAGGGTACCGTTGCAGCCGACGGCACGATTTCTTTTGCCCGCAACAAAGCTTACGACGATCTGCTCAATGACACTTATCAGGGCGGCAATGCCAAGGCTGACCTCGATGCCGTTTCTTTCGGTCATAACCAGCTGAGCGACGCGGTTGTCTGGGGGCTCACGGACTACATCGCGGACGTCAAAGCTTCGGAGGGTTATAGCGTTGCTCAAGATCAGAGTCAGTACCTGAAAAACAAGATCAGCGATTACCTTGATAGCGTTAACACGGCTTCGGTCATGGCTCTTGCCGGCGGTGCCTTCAACACCGCGCTTGATGTGAACGATCAGGTCACCGCTGCCCTCGAACGCCGCACTTCGCTCGCCAGCCTCAATGCTCCGCGCACGACCGGTGTTACGCCGTGGGTTGACGTTTTCGGCACGACCAACGAAGGCAAGCGTCTCTATGGTGAAGGCTATGGCTACGAAGCCGACATCTACGGCGCCGTTCTGGGTCTTGACTACACTGCCTCCTGCGGTGCAACCATCGGTCTTGCCTTCAATGTGGGTCAGGCTGACAGCAATTCCGTGGGCGACGGCATCAAGGTCGACAACGATTCGGACTTCTACGGCGTGAGTCTCTATGCTGCGCAGCAGCTCGGCGACTTCAATCTCCGTGCTGATGTGGGCTACACGAAGCTCAAGAACGACCTTTCGACCAATACGGTCTTCGGTCAGGTCAAGGAATCCGAAGATGCGGACGTCTTCACCTTTGGTGTGGGCACGGAATACCTCGCCAAGTTCGGCGCGCTCAACATCGTTCCGCATGCTGGCATCCGTCTGACGCGCATCGACATGGACGACTCCAAGTTTGGCGCCGACTATGACACGATGACCGTTTACCAGATGCCGTTGGGTGTTGCCTTCTCGGGTACGTTCGATACGAACGGCTGGAAGGTTGCTCCGATGGTTGATCTCTCGGTTGTCCCGACCTTTGGCGATAAGGATGTGAAATACACGTTCGTTGGTGCTTCCGACAGCAACCGTGTGTTTGACTCCAACCCGATCCGCGCCACGATCGGTGTTGAGGCTCAGAAGGATGCTTGGACGTTTGGTCTGAACTACGGCCTTACGGCTGGTTCCGACGATCGTCTGAACAATGCCTTCAACGCCAACCTCCGCTACTCGTTCTAACCAACCTGTTCTATAGGGGCTCAGCGCTTCCGAAGTGCTTAGCCCCTGAGAACCCGCCCGGGGCCTTCTTTCATTGTGCTCCAAGGATGAAGGAAGGCTCTCGGGGACTCATACCGCTTTCGGGAGACAACTGCACTCACTCACCGAGTGAGGGCATGTCATCCCTCTCTCTGGCACCCGTCTGCCGCTCGCGCGGGGACGGGTCTTTTTTGCGCAGTGCCAGCACGGTTGACGAGCAGCAGGAATACCTCATGTCGGAAAATCTTTTACCGGACGAGCTGTCGGAGTCGCCCCCAGGACGCTATCGTCCGCCGGGATATGCTTCGGCAGACAAACGCCGCCGCGCTATAGCGCTCTTCGAAGCCGGCATTGGCTACACCAAGGCTTCAAGAATCCTCGACCTCCCGTCCACGACGCTTCGCGACTGGGCTGAAGCCTGGAAAAGCGGCAAATTCAGCGTTGAAATATCGCCCAATCTTTATCGTTACAGCGATGCCGTCCGCACGAAAGCCATCGCGATGCGGCTGAGCGGCAGTACCTGGAAAGCCATTCGCGCTGCAACGGGTGCGCCGCCCGCCACGGTGCGCAGATGGATCGACGCCCATTGCGCTCAGACGAAGCGCAAACCTTCCAAACCCGAGCCGTTCAAATAAAAACGGCACGATCAATGGTGGAGCAGCTCGGCAAGAAGCCCCTCTTCGGCCGCGCCGACCGCGGGATCCGAAAAGCGCCGAGGGAACGGCATGAGAAGCGAATGATCTGCCGCGGCGCTGCCGCCGCGCAGCACGACTGCACGGTCTGCCATGCGAACGGCTTCACGCACATCGTGCGTAATCATGAGCACGGTCATGCGCCGGCGGTTAAAGAGTGCTCGCGTTTCATCCTGAAGTTCCAGGCGTGTGAGCGCATCAAGCGCGCCGAAGGGTTCATCCATCAGCAAAACGTCCGGCTCTGCCGAAAGCGCCCGCGCGAGCCCCGCGCGCTGCTGCTGGCCGCCCGAGAGTTCCGCGGGAAAGCGTTCAGCCAAATCCGCAATACCGGCAAGCGTCAGCGCCTGCGTGACTGCTGCAGATTTGCAGGCTTCGGAAAGCGCCTCCCCCGTGCGGGCAGAGAGGGCGAGCGCCGCATTTTCTCGAACCGTTTTCCACGGCAAGAGGAGCGGCTCCTGAAACACCATGGCAACTTTCGGATACGTCCCTCCAGACGCATCCGGAGACGTAAACCGCACAGCGCCCGCCTGCGGGAGGAGCAGTCCCGCAGCCGCCTTAAGGAGCGTCGTTTTGCCGCATCCCGAACGGCCGAGCACCGCCGTTACGGAGCCGGGCGCTATGGAAAGCGTCAAGTGATTCACCGGCGGCTGAGTGAGTCCCGGGTAGCTCACTACCAAACCCTCGAACGCAATGCCCCAGAGGCTGCGTTCGGGTTCTGCTGTGGATGAGGAACCTGTCTCAAGGGCTGTTTGTCCTCCGTCGATTTTCCGCCTGCGGTTAAGGCGCGACTTTGTCCAGCCTTCCGCCCCTCGGCGAAAGAGCTGATCGCAGAGGATTCCTAAGCCCGCAATGGTGAGAATGCCCACCATCACCACATCGGTTCGCGCCAAGGACGATGCATCTTCAATCAGGTAGCCCAGACCCGAGGCGGCAGCGATGAGTTCTGCGCCCACCAGTGCGCGCCAGGCGTAGCCAAATCCCAATCGCAGTCCCGTCAAAATGCCCGGAGCCGCCCCCGGGAGCAGAATTTCCTGCACACGCGCCGATTCCGTGAGTCCGAGCATCTGCGCGAGTTCCTTATATTTGCTGCTGACGCTTCGCAGGGCTGTGAGCGCCGACAAATAAATGGGAAAGAAGCTCGCTAACACGACAATCGCCAGCTTAGGCGCCTCATCAATGCCCAGCCACAAAATAAGGAGCGGCACCAGCGAAAGCGGCGGAATGACGCGGAGTGCTTCCAGAACGAGTGAAAGCGCACTCTCCCAAAGCGGACGTCGATAGAGTAAAAGTGCGAGCCCCAAGGCGGCCGAAGCTGAAAGCAAAAAGCCCGCAAACACGCGGCCCATGGAGACCGCCGCATGCGTGAGGAGTTCGCCGGAATCGAGAAGCGATAAAAACCGCTTGGCCACTGCTCCCGGTCCGGGGAGCAAAAGCGCCGGCACAGCGCCGGAACTTGTCACGAGCCACCAGCCTAAGAGAATGACTGCCGGGAGCAGTACCGGCAGGAAACGCCTTAAGCCGGATCGGCGCTCCGCTCCGGGCGGCGCAGACCGGTCATTCTGATCGTTCGGAGGGTTGCGAAAAGCTTTAGGCATGCTCAGACATCGCCGAAAGGAAAGCAAAAAAGCCGCGGCGTTAAAGTCCGGCCATGAACCTACTCTGCCACAACTGCCGGCATCTGGGCGGCCGGACAGAACGAAAAACGGGCGCTTCGCTAAAAATTCGAAGCGCCCGCCGGGGATGAGACCAAACTGACGATTAGGTGAGGAAGACCATATCCATCAGGAAGAAGACCGGGAAGAGAATACCGACCGACCAGAGCATGTAACCGAAGAAGGACGGCATCTTAACGCCGCGTTCATTGCAGATCGCAACCGTCATGAAATTCGGTGCGTTGCCGATGTAGGTCACCGCTCCCATGAAGACCGACCCCATCGAAATGGCCATCAGCGTCTGAGCATCCGTGGTCATGAGCACTGCAGGATCACCGCCCGCCAAATTGAAGAAGGCGAGGTAGGTCGGCGCATTGTCAAGGAACGCGGAGAGCGAACCCGTAAGCCAGAAGAAGAACGTGTTGTTGAAGCTCCCGTCGGCATTGGTGACGAGCGCCACGAGCGACGCAAAGGCGCCGTCGTGACCTGCACGCAGCATTTCGAGCACCGGCACGATGCACACGAAGATGCCGAAGAAGAGCTTGGCAACCTCCAGAATCGGGTCCCATGTGAAGTGATTAGCCTCACGCGTAGCCTTGGCGGTAAGCATGAGCGAAAGCCCCGCGAGCGCCAGGAAGCAGAGATCACGAACGATCGACTCGAGCGCAAAGTGCACGTTCAGGAACGTGAATTCAATGCCGGAGCGGCTGAAGCCCGAATAAAGCACAGCACCGATAATGCCGGCCAAAAGGAGCACATTGATGCCGCCCTCAATGGCAAAGGCCTTGGTTTCCGCCGGCGCCTTGAAGCCGTCGGCCACATCTTTCTTAAAGCAGGCGCTGTCAATGAGGAAGTAAATAAAGAGCAGTACGCCCGAGCACAAGAGCCACGGCAGCATCAGGTGTTCGGCCGTCCAGAAGAACCCCACGCCCTTCAGGAAGCCCAGGAACAAAGGCGGGTCACCGAGCGGCGTGAGCGCGCCGCCCACGTTTGCCACGAGAAAGATGAAGAAGATGAAGGTCTGCATCTTGCGGGTGCGGCCGGCGTTGGCTTCAATCAGCGGGCGAATGAGGAGCATTGCCGCCCCCGTCGTGCCCATGAAGTTAGCGAGCACAGCACCGAGCCCCAAAAACGCCACATTGACGATCGGACGGCCCACAAATGAGCCGCGGACGTGAATGCCGCCGGCTACGACGAAGAGCGATCCCACAAAAATGATGAAGGGAACATAGTCGGCCAAAAGCACGTGGACGATAGCGTCAGTACCCACGGAAAAGCCGAGGACGGCGCAGAGCGGAACGGCACAGCAGAGCGCCCAGAACACCGCAACTTTGCCGAAATTTTTGTGCCAGAAATGCGGCAGGAACAATGGACAGAGCGCAATGGAAAGCAGGATCCCGGCGAAGGGAACGGCCCACGTTAACCCAAGCGAACTGCCGTCGATGCCTGCCGCATGGGCCGGTACGGCGGTGAGCGCGCCAAGCGCGAGGATTGCGGCAGACATGCGCGCAGAGGAGAGAAGCGTCACGAGATACTCCAATCTTTTTCTTGTCGGAAGATGCGGTTTCGCCGGTTAGGGATGCGAAACGCACCAGTGGAATTTGGTCTGCCCAGGGCAAAGAAATTGGAGATTGGTAAACAAAAGAAGTGTTTCCTACCTTGCAACCCCTTTGTCCGCTTCTCTTGACGGGACTGGGCGCACCGGAAAGTACCTTACACCGAAAACGATGTTAACGGCATGCAGGATGATTGTTTTTGCGATGAAGAGGCCAAAAAAGAGGTTCGATCTTTCAACCGAACCTCTTTTTCGAGCTTAAGCGCTCGCAAAACGGGAAGCGTCCAGCGCCGCCCAAGAAACCCCTGCACGCCGCTCAGAAAACATTTCAGTTAGGAAAGACTCTCAAAAACCCGCCTGAAATCCTCTCGAACCGCAGCAGAGACATTTTGGAGCGCCGCAGCGCCGCTGCCCGCTTATGCCCCCTTAGAACGTATGGCGGATACCGGCATAAATAGTCGCCGTCGAGGGATCGTGATCCTGATGGCTCGAAGACGCATCCTTATCCACGCTGTCCTTATAGTAGGCGGCAACAGCATAAACATTCGTGCGGCGGCTCAAGTCGTAGGTGTAGCCCACCGAGGCGCCGTAGCGGGAAAGTTCCGTTTTGCCGAGAGCATCACTGCCGTCCGCATCTTTAGCGTCCGTGTAGCCGACGGCGAACAAAGCCTTGCCGCCCAGCACCGGAGCATCCATGCCGGCCAAAATGCTGTAGCCCTTAAACGCCTTGCCGTTGAAATAGCTGCCAAAGGACGCATAGGTATCCATCGTGTCCTTCTGATCAGCCGCAACCGTGGCGTCATTGGCGAGCATGTTGTCGAAATACTGGCCGCTCAAATAGGCCTTGGCAACGCCAAAGTCATAGGAGCCGCCCAGCGTCACGGTCAATGCATCGTCTACATCACTGCCGCCGTAAGTATTGATCTTGTTGGACCAGTTGTAGCTGTCAACCACGGCCGTCACGTCGAGCGAACCCACTTTGTAGTTGGCGCCCAAAGCGTAGTAGCGGTTGGCCGAGGCCTTGCCTTCGGTTTGTCCGAGCGGCGTATCCTGCTTGGTATTCATATCAAACGAATACTGCGCGTAAGCCGTGAAGCCCGCGAAGGTCGGCGTCTTATAGGTCACCGTATTGTCCGCACGAGCGTTGCCGACGAAATAGGTGCCGTTTTCCACCGAACCGCCCCACGAAGTGCCAAAGGGCGTCATGCCGCCGAGCAGACCGTACGTGCCGTTGCCCGAACCCAGTGTTCCCATGCGGCCGAAAGCCACTTCACCGAAGTCGCCGGAGAGATAAACGCGCGCTTCACGGCCGAACAAGCGGCTGTTGTAGCCGAGGCTGCCGGTATCCGCATCAAAGCCGTTTTCGAGCTGGAAGCCGACCTTGAGACCGTTGCCGACGTCTTCAGCCCCCTTAATGCCAAAGCGCGAGCCCGACTGGGAGCCGGACTTCATTTCAAGCTTGTCAACGGCATCGACGCCGCTCTGGTCGGCGTCGACGTGAGAATACTTAAGCCCCAGGTCCACCACGCCGTAAAGCGTCACATCGGCTGCATATACCGCGCCAGCGGCCATAGTGCCGAAAGCACCTGCAACTGCGAGCGCTGCAATGGTTTTCTTGAACATGGTTATGTTCCTTCTTTATTTTCCTGACATTTCAGGGATTGCTGTAGGCACGTCCCGCAGCAGCGCACCTTGCCGCACAAACCAAACAGCTCGGTAGCGGCTGCATGCGGGACGTTTTCTTTTCGATGCCGCGGGTCCGCAGACAGGTCCGCGAGCAGTCATCGATAGAGGAGAGATTACTCAAATCAAATGTAAAGTTATGTAGCTAACTACTAAATGTAGTCGAATAAAAATTTGCTTGCACTTTTGCAATAATTGTTTCTCCAACAAACCAGGTACCAAAATTCATCGGCGTCCAACAAAGAGAGGCTTCGAGCATAAATCCATAAAAGAATTTAGATTTTGGTATGTCAAAAAACGGAGGAGTTATCCATGGAGCTGCAGTACGCACAGCCGCCTTCACACGAAGACATTCTTCGCGTCATTCGACGCAATCTGAATACCGAACCGAGCTGCGAAAAAGTGTCCTGCATCGAAATGTCGTTTCTGCTGCAGATGGTCGATCTGGAACGCCGCAACATGGTTTTTTCCAATCTCACCAAAAGCACCGGCGTCACGGAAGGCAAATTTGCACTCCTGATGGTGCTCCATGATGCGGGGATGCCGCTCCCCGTCGGGGAGCTGGCCGCTCGTCTGAGAGTGAGTACGCCCACGGCCTCAACCATGCTGCAGCGCATGCTGGTGAGCCCGGAAAAGCTCATCGTCAAAACGCCCTCCGCCACGGATGCGCGCTCAACGCTCATTGCGCTCACCGATGCCGGTCAGAAATATCTCACAGACCTGCTTCCAGGCCACTTCCAGCGCGTTGAAGCATTCGCCTCTGTTTTAAGTCCCGAAGAACGGCTTGAACTCATCGGACTCCTGCGTAAGCTCCTCGTCCGACGGTAAAAAAGCAAAGCCGACGCTGCAGCTCATCCGCAGCGCCGGCTTTTTTTGAGCCGTGCTTAATTTGAAAAGTAAGTACTTACTTCAATCCTTTGGCTGCAGCCGTCGGGTCATCCATGTGAAAGACCTGGCGCAGATACCGCACATAGCTTTCATCTTCACACATGCTCTTTTCGGGCGAATCGGAGATCTTTGCCACGGGCTGGCCATTGCACTGCGTCATCTTGATGACCACGTTGAGCGGTTCTGGTCCGCGGTCATTCATCAGGTTGGTGCCGATGCCGAAACCGAGCCGCACGCGGCCGTTGAAGCGGCGCCAGAGTTCGAGCACGCGAGGGATGTTGAGACCGTCGGAGAAGATCAGAAGCTTGGTTCTCGGATCACACTTATTCCGGCTCCAGTGCTCAATCATCTTTTCGCCCCAGAGGAAGGGGTCTCCGGAATCATGACGGGCGCCGTCAAAGAGCTTGCAGAAATACATGTCGAAGTCTTCAAGGAAGGGCTTCATGCCGTAGACGTCAGAAAGCGCAATCCCCAAGTCGCCGCGATACTCTTTGGCCCACTGTTCGAACCCGAAGACCTGCGTGTCGCGCAGACGAGGGCCAAGCGCCTGACAGGCCTGAAGGTATTCGTGCGCCATCGTGCCGAGCGGAACAAGGCCAAGCTCCTTGGCAAAAAGCACGTTTGAAGTGCCTGAAAGCCGACTTCCGAGACGCTCTGAGAGGCGCTCAATCACCGCTCGCTGCCACTCCCGCGAAAAGCGCCGGCGCGTGCCGTAATCGGAGATATGGAGATCCTCAGCATGAGGTTCATTAAGAAGCAGATCAATCTTAGCGTCGAGCCGGCGGCGCCCCTCGGCGTCAGAAAGTCCGGGATAGGTGCGGCGGAAATACACCTCGTTGACGATCGCGAGCACCGGGATTTCAAAAAGAATCGTATGAAGCCAGGGACCCTTGATGCGGATATCAATGCCGAAAGGCCGCGACGGATCGCGCTCCACCGTGATGTACTTGCGCTTGAGGTGAAAGAGACTCAGAAACTCAATGAAGTCCGACTTCATAAAGCGCAGATTGCCCAAATATTCGAGCTCGTCGTCTTTGAAGTAAAGACTGCAGAGGTGGTCAATCTCCGCATTGATCTCATCAATAAAGGGCGACAAGTCGATGTTGGGCGTGCGGCACTTGAAGCGGTAGGACACTTCCGCCGCGGGAAACTGATGCAGCACGCACTGCTGCATCGTGAATTTATAGAGGTCCGTGTCGAGAAGCGACTCAATGATCATGTACGGCCTCCTTGGCCGGTAGCGCTTTAGAGCTTTGAAGTCTACTCGTCCGGCACATTCAAAACTGCATCCTAGAGGGGAAAGCAATTCAAACTGTACGAACAGAACCTCATTTTTTTTGGGTTTGCACCCAAAGCTGAGAGCGCGCGAAAATCATCTTTAACGAAGTCCGTCGTTTTCAGGAGCCCGATGCAGCTCGTCTGCAGGCCCTTGAAGAGACAAGAGCGAAAACATTCCGGCGGACTCAGCTCGGAATCACAATGGAGACGCCGCCGTGATGCAGTCCCTCACCATCATTGCAGAAGTTGCCGACGGCATCGGCATGTTCGGATTTGCCGTCGCCGGACTTTTCGCCTCTGCCGGCCGACGCATTGATCCCGTCGGCGTTTTTGTGAGCGTCTTTACCACCGCTTTCGGCGGCGGCATCATCCGTGACATTCTTCTGGATCTGCGGCCTTTTTACTGGCTCTCGCACCCGCAGTGGATCTGGATGACGCTCGGACTCACCATTTTGGCCCCCGTCATCGTGCGCCGCGTGCAGCGCTTTTGGCAGCGGCGCATTCTCCTCTGGGCCGATGCCGTCGGGCTCGCCTTCTTTGCCGTCGGCAGCTGCGCGACAAGCGACCGGTTGGGTCACCCCTTGATTGTGAGCGTGCTGATCGGCGTGGTGACAGGGGTTTTCGGCGGCATGCTCCGCGATGTTTTCTGTGCAAAGCTCCCCTCTGTGCTTTCCAACGAAGAGCCTTACGCTTCCGTCGCCTTCGCGGGCTGCTGGGTATACCTCGGTCTGGTGCACGCCGAACTCGTGCCGGCAGACATCGCGCTTTGGGGCTGCTGCGCCCTCATCATGATCGTGCGCATGACGAGCTTTCGCATCCCCTGGATGAAAGTGCGGTATTAAAGCTGCCGAGCGCCTCAAAGACTGACGCGCTCAGCAGCGCCGCTGCCGCGAGGTTCGCTCAAGGCACGCTCAAAGCGCCTTGACGCGATCCACCGGCAGTCCCGGATCCACCACAATGGCCTTGAGACCGCGGGCCTCAATCGCCTTTTGCCCGCGTTCGGTGCAGATAATGTTGGCATTCTTGCCGAGCACTTCGCCCTTAAAGAGGACCTTGCGTCCTTCGACGAAAGACATCTTCGGCGTCTGCGCGGCG
>ENA-OZGU01000954-OZGU01000954.1-human-gut-metagenome-genome-assembly--contig:-NODE-954-length-18508-cov-9.633501_pt1 | contig 18508 bp, 17 predicted proteins | sample MGYA00244662_ERZ653670 | MGnify/ENA primary metagenome ERZ653670 (study PRJEB26926, sample SAMN06165224) | human gut metagenome | biome: ENVO:00009003; feature: ENVO:2100002; material: ENVO:00002003...
AAACGTCCTGTATCACTGCCTCTGACGCTTGAATATGAATAGCTACAACCTTCGTAGTGATAGAGTGATAGAGGATTTGCAGAAAACTTCGTATGCAGATCACGACCTTGGAAAATTTTGATACGGTTGCTCTGTTTTTCTTTTGAGAGCGGAGTAATAGTAAAAGATTATTCTTACTTTTGTCCGATAATCCCGGTAACAATTATGGACGAAAAAGTGCTCGAAAAACTGAGAGTACTGGCTGAATCGGCCAAGTACGATGTATCTTGCGCTTCCAGCGGAACGTCGCGAAAGAACAAGAGCGGCGGGATCGGAAGTGCGGCAGGGTGGGGCATTTGTCATAGCTTTGCCGAGGATGGCCGTTGCATTTCTTTACTGAAGATTATGCTGACAAATTACTGTATGTTCGATTGCGCCTACTGCATCAATCGCCGCAGTAACGATATTCCCCGTGCCACATTGACGGTGACGGAACTGGTGAACCTCACAATCGAATTTTATCGCCGTAACTATATCGAAGGGCTTTTCCTGAGTTCCGGAGTCGTGCGCAATGCCGATTACACGATGGAGCGCCTCGTCAGGGTAGTAAAAGACCTCCGGACGGTGCATCGGTTTAACGGCTATATCCACTTGAAAAGTATTCCCGGCGCCAGCCAGGAACTAGTGAATGAAGCCGGACTCTATGCCGACCGTATGAGTGTGAATATCGAGATCCCGAACGAGAAGAGTCTTCAGCTATTGGCTCCTGAAAAGGATTTTCAGAGCGTCTTTCAGCCGATGCGTTATATTCAGCAAGGGGTCTTGCAGAGCGCTGAAGAGCGGAAACGTTTTCGCCATGCTCCGCGTTTTGTGCCTGCCGGGCAGAGCACGCAGATGATTGTCGGGGCGACACCCGATTCGGATAAGGATATCCTTCGTCTCTCATCCGCCCTCTATCAGCGTCCGACGATGAAGCGTGTCTATTATTCCGGTTTTATCCCTGTCAATGAATACGATAATCGGTTGCCGGCCTTGAAGCAACCGCCGTTGGTTCGGGAGAACCGTCTGTATCAGGCGGACTGGCTCTTGCGCTTCTATCAGTTCAAAGTGGATGAGATCGTGAACGATGCCTATCCTGACCTCGACCTGGAAGTCGATCCGAAGCTCGGTTGGGCGTTGCGCCATCCGGAGCAGTTCCCGGTCGATATCAATAAGGCGGATTACGAGATGCTTCTTCGCATACCCGGTATCGGGGTGAAGTCGGCGAAATTGATCGTCGTCTCCCGCCGATATTCCCGTCTGGGGACGGGGCAATTGAAGAAGATGGGTGTCGTGATGAAGAAAGCCCAGTATTTCATTACATGCCACGAGTTGCCAGTCCGCACGATTAACGAAGTGTCACCTGAGGTGGTCCGTCAAATCCTTATCCGGAAAGCGGGACGTAAGAGTACCGACGACCGTCAGCTTATCCTCCAATTTAAGGAAGAATCATGACGGTATTCGTGTACGATAAAACCTTTGAAGGGCTGCTGACCGCTGTTTTTGATGCTTATTCACGTCGCAGCTTTCCCGATCTGCTGTTAGCAGAAGGAGAACCTTTTCCCTTGTTTTATGATGAGGCAGTGACGATCTGTACGGACGATGCCAAGGTGGATCGTGTTTGGAAAGGTTTGCAGAAGCGGCTTTCCGCTATGGCTTTGTCTGTGATTACCGTTACTTGGCTATCTGAACTGCCAGAAACGGACATGCTGCTTTTTCGTTATATCCGTAAGGCGATCGACGCTCCGCGTACGATCGAACTGAACTTTGGCGATCCCGATGTCCTCGAAGTCTCCAAGGTATGGAAAAAGGTGACGAACGAGCGCCTGCGTGTCATCCAGTTTCTTCGTTTCCAAAAAGCGGCGGACGGGACTTTCTTTGCCGCTGTCAAGCCAGTATATAATGTACTCCCTCTCACTCTTCCGCATCTGAAAGACCGTTTTGCCGACCAGTGCTGGTTGCTTTACGACCTGAAACGTGAGTACGGTTACTATTACGACTTGAAAGAAGCTACCGAAGTTCGTTTCGAAGAGAAGGAAGCCCATCTTCTTTCCGGCCTGCTCGGTGAGGAACTGATGGATGCCGATGAGAAACTTTTCCAGCAGATGTGGAAAACTTACTTCAAGTCTATTGCCATCAAGGAACGTCTCAATCCCAAGTTACACCGCCAGCATATGCCTGCCCGGTTCTGGAAGTATATGCCGGAAAAGTTGTAAGTCAGGATGCGTTACTCCTTCTTTTCGGTGGAAAAGATTATGCGTTTAGGACATTGTTCGAAATGCACAGTACGGACTGGCAAAACAATAGTGTACTTCTGTACTCCGGCAGCTCACCTATAGATGTCTTTACTTGTTTTGAACCTCTTCCTGCGAATAGATAGTCTTCCCTCGTTGACTGATAGTCCACTTTCCGTTTATGCGGCGTACATTCTTTGTATCGTCGTCCTCTACGTTCCAAGCATATCCACCGGATGGGAGTGAGCGCCTATCCAGTATCTCGTTTTTATCTCCCGAAGAGAAGAACAGTTCGACTTGGGTGGAATCCGGACTGAAAACGATGAAAGCAGACTGGCTGCCGTCGACAGCTTTCATCCGGATACCCTTTTCGAACACACGGATGCAATCTTGCTGCACTTCGCTCCATTGGTAGCCGGCCGAACCGATACAGCCGTGTTTGTCCCGGTCGCCGCCAACCCTGTTTCTTCTTCCGGGGACAACCACAATCTTTTGCGCTTTCATCCCTGTCTTATATTTCCCGCTATGATATACGATAGCCGTATCATCGAGCAAGATATCATCCGTTACGACCCTTTCTGCATCCAACGTGCTGAAAGAAAGTGTGTCACCCTCCTCGGAAACGACTGTCAGCGTATTTATGGTTGCATCGCAGATAACTCCTTTTACCATCGAAGCTTTTGGTGAACAGGCAAAAGTAATGCTGGTACATAAAGCGATTGCCGCAAGATTCAATTTATTCATGTTTCTGTTCTTAATTGAAATAGTACAGGAAGATTGCAACACCTTCCAGCGCTTTCTTCGGTTGGTCCTTGATCTCGATGGCAAACTTGATCTCAGCCTTGGCCACACCACGCAGATTTGTCAAAGTCTGTAGTTTGGCGATCAGGCGGATACTTTGTCCGGTCAATACGGGCTGTCCGAATTTCATCTTGTCCATGCCGTAATTAATCATCATCTTCAGGTTGTTCACCTCGATGATCTGGTTCCAGAGGTGAGGAAGGAGTGACAGCGTCAGGTAGCCGTGGGCAATTGTGCTGTGGAACGGGCTTTCCACTTTGGCGCGCTCTGGGTCTACGTGAATCCACTGGTGATCCAGTGTCGCATCGGCAAAAAGGTTGATGCGTTCTTGTGTCAGTTCTACATAATCTGAAATCCCTATTTGCTGGCCTACCAGCTTTTCAAAGTCTTCGTACGAGTTGATAACTACTTTTCCCATTATTTTTTTGTTTAGTGATTTATGATCTTATACGTCCGCCGTCAGGTAACTGCGATCTGTTTTTATCGCCGGTTACAGGGGTGTCTCTGCAATTTTCGCAATAATTCCTGGAATAAACAAATATTTTGGCAAGATTGGACAATACGTAGGCGCAGACGGGATTATTACCGACTTTGCAACTTAACTCTGTTTATTTTGTTGATTTTATATAGACGGAGTGAAGTTATAATCTTATTTAAGTCTTATGAGGAAGATAAAAAGAGTCATAGGGTACACGTTGGGGATCGCAATGGTGCTGATTGCCGCTATATTCTTGCTTAATCTTCATCTGACCAAACGCCTCGAACGGTATCTTCGGAAAGAACTGATCCATCGGACGGCCGAGGCTACGGATGGCTTTTATAGGCTTTCTTTCGATAACCTTTCTATCAGTTTCTTCAAAGGTGAACTGACGCTTGAGGGAATAAAGCTATGTCCCGACTCGGCGGTTTTCCGAGATTGGGAAAGAAAGGACAGCTTGCCGTCTGTCTATGTGACAGCCGAGGTCGGCATGATCGACTTTAAAGGATTGAATCTTACGTGGCGTTGGAGTTACAAGCAGTTGCATTTTGACTCATTTGAAATTAGGAATCCTGATATACAGGTGTTTAATCCTTACTATTCGACGCGGGCGGAGGTGAAAGAAAGGAAAGAGGCGGAGATCAAGACCTTGTATGAGGTGGTTTCTCCTTATATTAATGTATTGACTGTCCGGATGCTGAACCTGGAGAACGCCAGTGTGTCCTATTCCGTGGAGAATCCTGTTTCTCCGATTGTCTATGCCCTGAATGATGTCAGTTTCCATGCGTATGGTTTTCGTTTGGATGAGAATTCGTCTGAGAGTGGAAAGTTGCTTTATTGTGATAATTTCGATTTCATTACTAAGCGGTCGCAGACGCTATTGGCCAATAATGACTTTCGTTTGCAAACGGACCGGATCCTGCTGAGTACGGAAGATTCTATTATTTCTATCTCTAATATTACGCTTACACCCCAAGGTGAATTGTGGGGGGAACAGAAAAAGCGGCCGGACAGCTACCTGAATGCGTTGGTCAGGGCCATTGAAGTGAAAGGAATACAGTTCCGTCGTGAAAATGCGCTGAATTACCTCACGGCGCGCTCGTTAGATATCATTTCTTCGGATATACAAGCCTTTAATCTGGCGGGGGAAAGCCTGCCGTCTGCTAAAAAAACGGAGAAGAAAAGCCTGAATGAGGCGGAGGCGGATTCTCTGGTCCGTTCCCTGTCTCTTTATGAATTGATCTCGCCTGTCTTACATACGGTTTCTATTGGTACGGTCGGTATCGGGCAGGCAAAGTTGCAATATTCTTTTGCGGTTAAAGATAAGATCGAGGTGTATAAACTGGCGAACTTCGATTTCCAGGCAAACGATTTCCGGATAGATTCCGTATCGGAGACTCAACGCGGGTTCTGGTATTCGCGTGGTTTCTCGTTTGAAGCGACTGGTATTGAGGGGCTGATGACGGCACGAAACCACCGGTTTACGGTGAAGCGCATGACGTTGGACACGGAAAGCGGGGATTTCAACCTGGAACGAATCAGGTTATATCCCTTGTCGGTTTGCGGACAGAATGATTATATGGCAGGAAGCATTGATACGGTTGGAATCCGCGGTTTGTTATACGACAAGGGGATCAGTGCGCGATTGCTGAAAATAGACCGCCCGAATCTGCGTTATGTGCTGGTTTCTTCCTTCAATAAGAAAGATGTGAAGTCGGTAAAGCCGGCAAACAGCCGTGTCGATGTGGAGTCGATCTTGAATCCTTTCCTCCGTTATTTCTCTGTTAAACGGTTGAGTCTGAATCATGCATATGTGACGATCGATGATAAAAGCATGTCCGATCCGGTTACTTATAAACTGAATGATTTTAATTTCTTTGCAACCGGCATTTGGGTGAACCGGCAGACGGGGAAGGGGAGTGGACTGTTTTTCGATTACGGAAATATGGGATTTAATTTTAGTCGGTTCGATAACTATTTGCCGGGAAAAGAATATCGTTTGTCTGTGCGGAAAGGGCAATTTTCGACCGTAAAAGGAATTCTGGAATTACAGGATATCAAACTGCTCCCACAAAATACGATGGAGAAGAAGGCAAAGACATATATCCGGTTTTCTTCACCGGGACTTCGTATAGGCGGGCTGAAACGGATACCTGAAAGGCTGGACCGGAATATTCGGGTAGCATCGTTCCGGGTAGATTCGCCTGATGTCCAAGTGTGCAGATCGGACGGAAGTGGCATGTCGGCTTCACTTAAAGGCCTGGCATTGGAAGGGGTTTCCTGGGATAGCACTTTGTTGAAGTTGGGTTCGGTTCACATGGAAAGTCCTGTGGCGGATATTTATTCCGGTCATTTTCTCGATACTCTACAAAATCAAACGAAGTTAGGTTCGGTTGATTTATATACAGCTTTGGAGAAAGTTGCCGGACGAATCTTTTTAGGTCGCTTTAGCTTGAAGGATGCGAACATCCGTTATGCCTATTATGGGAAGAGCGATTCTTTGCAACATCAGAAGTTAGATACGACTAACCTGTTTATTGAGGGGCTGGCTGTTGATACTCGTCTCCGTACATATAAATTGGATGATATTCGTTTCTCTACCCGTAACCTGGAGCTTCCTCTGGATAACGGTTTTTACACGTTAAAGGTAGGTGCTGTGGATTTGACCGGATCAAGTGTAGTCATTGACCGTATTCATCTTATATCTCCTTATCCTAAAATGCAGTTTGCTTATTTGCAGCCGCATCATAAAGATTGGTTTGATGTGAGTGTCGGGCAGGTTGCGCTGGCAGGTATCGATCTGTCCACTTATTTATCGGAGAAGGTGCTTCGGATAGCTGATGTACAGGTATCGGATGCAGTATTACAGAATTTGAAGAACCAGAAAATACCGATACCCCGGCGTATTGTTCCGATGATCTATACCGGATTACAGAAGGCTCCGGTTAAGCTGGATTTCCAAAGAGTGGGCATAAAGAACTTTTCCGTTGTTTACGAAGAGCTGGCAAAGAAGGGAACGGTGCCCGGAAAACTGTTTTTTACGGATATGAACGGAACGTTTACCGGTTTTACAAATATCGTCTCCCGTCCTGACCAATACATCGTGCTGGATGCTGATGGCAAGTTGATGGGGAAAGGGAACTTTACGGCTACTTGGAAGTTACCGGTCGATTCACTGAATGATCGTTTCTTGCTGAATGCCCGCCTAGACAGTTTTGACCTTACGGCGTTGAATGAATTGCTGGTTCCCCTGGCTTCGGTGGAGGTACAAAGTGGATGGGTTCGAGAGATGGCTTTCAGTACGGAAGCATCCAGCAAAGGAGCTACAGTGGAGATGGTTTTTCTATATAATGGCTTAAAAGCTGCTTTACTGAAAGAAAAAAATGGTGTACTAACCGATAAGAAGTTTCTGACCGGTCTGGTCAACCGTGTATTAAAACAGAATAATCCGGATAAAACAGGAAAAGGTTTTAACAAACCGCGTCATTCGAGTGTTTCAATAATAAGGGATCCTTATCATTCCACTTTCAATTATTTGTGGCAGATATTAAGACCACCGTTGATTGAATCGGTCGGTATGTCCAAAAAGAAGCAGGATACAGCCAAAGAAATTATGACTTTTTTTGCAAAAGTGAAGAACTTCTTCCGGGGAAAAAAGAACGTTTCAGGAAAAAACATTCCAGAAGGGGAAGGAAAGGATGTTTTATTATTGGAATTTGAACCTATAAATAATTAAGAATATGGATTACATTATAACTCATTATCCGGATAATAAACGTTTTGAAACACAGGTGGATGGCGTGGTAGCTTTTGTACAGTATCGTTTATCTGGGGATAAACTGGATATTATCCACACGATTGTTCCGCCCGCTATCGGAGGGAGAGGGATTGCTGCCGCTTTAGTAAAATACGCTTATGATTACGCGATCGAGAATGGTATGAAGCCGTCGGCAACCTGTAGCTATGCGGTCACTTGGTTGCATCGCCATCCCGACTATGCCGGATGAAGGCGTTCAGTCTTTGATCTCTATTCCCAGCATCCGTATCAGCTCCAATGCTTGTAAAGAGGAAACGGAAGATCCTCTCAGCTCGCTGTTGGCAAGATTTGTGATGCGGATACCGGATATTTCCGAGTTCGACAGGTCGATTCCTTTCAAGGATGTATGGTAAAACTCCGCTTCCATCAGGTTACAGGCATCGAATGAGACATTCGTCAATTGGCAGTCTTCTATTCCGGCTCCCTCCAGGTTGGATCGGGTAATTTGTATATATCGCATTTTACTCATTGATAGATTCATGTATTCTCCCCGGCACTCTTCAAAAGTGATATGATTGAATATCCCGTCCGACATATTGGTTCCCATTAATTTGCAACCGATAAATTCTACCCGGTGAAATCCACAACCTGTTAGGTTTACATTCGACAGATCGCAATTTTTAAACACGACATCGCTAAATTGGGATTTCTGTATACAGCATGTTCCGAAGCTGCAATTGGAGAAAACACAAGACTGCACTGAAAGGTTACTTTTCTTTATTCCTTCTATACGCAAGCTTTTAAAGGAATACTCGATTAGGTCCTCATCGTTCTTTTCTAACACTGTCTGTATATTTGTACTTTCATGAAGAGCGTTTGCCAAACGGGGGTGTGTAATTCTCATATGCTGTCTGTTTTTATAAAAATGAGAGGATAAAAGTACATATTTTGTCCGTATGAATAGAAAACGAGGATATATCATTTGATATATCCTCGTTTTTGTAGTCGGGATGAGAAGACTCGAACTTCCGACCTCCACGTCCCGAACGTGGCGCGCTAGCCAACTGTGCTACATCCCGTTTTGATTACGGCTGCAAAGGTACAACTAATTTTTAAACTGCAAATAGTTTTGTTGTTTTTTTTCGAAAAAAAATATACTTTTTTCTGTATCTTCCTTGAAATACATTTTCTTTGAATATTTTCCATTGAAACATTTGGAGTGTAATAAATAATGTTTACCTTTGCACTCGTTAAACAAAACAACGGTGCCATAGCTCAGTTGGTAGAGCAAAGGACTGAAAATCCTTGTGTCCCCGGTTCGATTCCTGGTGGCACCACCTACAAAACTCCGAAACGCTTCATTATCAAGCGTTTCGGAGTTTTTCGTTTTAGTCACTACACCCAATAGTCACTACAAAAGTCACTATTTAAACCCCAGTAAACCTGCTTAAATCGCTTTGATTAAAGGCTATTTAAAGACTTCTTTTAATCTTAACTCCCAATCAAAGTACAATAGCTACAGACAACTTTGATGACACAATAAAACATAGTGACTACTTTTCCCTTTAGTTAGATAGTCACTATCTCACACTTTCCCTTAAGTTACTCAACTCGCTTTGCCTTCTTCCTTCCCCCCATCCTATGACTTTTCAAAAATCCCAATGACACGATGACACTTTGACCTTATTGAACTTTTTGACCTTTTGCCCCTTTCCAATGATGCTCGTATTCACTTCCTCTGAACACACAAACCACTGACCGGAAGAATTCAGTTCTTTATTCTATTAGAGTATGAACCATAGCTTCTTTTCATCATGATATTCCCATTCCATATCCAGACATTTCCTAATATTGCTCCATTTCCTTTTCTTGTCTGCCACAGCTTCAATAGATTGGCTTACGATTTACGTTCAATACTGCACACACCAGTTCATCTGGCCGAAATCCAGTGTTCCATCTAACATAAAAGAACTTGAACCATTGTCTGCTGAAACAAATATGGGCAGAACTTTGAACGGATGACATCCGGTTTATCAAGCAGTCTTTTATCCGTTCATTTCACCGTAGGACCGAAGTCCCCCAAGAGCTAAGTTTACAGATTCAACATTCATTGATTCTCCCTCTTTCGCGAAGCGAAACAGCGAATTTATTCGCTCCGTTGCGCAGAAATCGGCAAGTTACCCTTGTGAGGACAAACTCGTTTTGTAATGACAAGGGTACAACTTGCTTGGCTCTGTCTGCAAAATAGGCTATCGCCTCCCCGTATAGCTGTCGACCACTTTTCGGGATTTTCCCAGATTGTCTACTTTTCAGATCTTACAGTAATCCGATGATTCAAAATTCAATTTACCATAAACACCAAGTATCATAGATTTCCGTTCCTTTGTACACAAAGCTTGTGTTTCCCATGTACCAGGAACTACACGCAAAAAATCCTTATCTTGATAACCATCAGCCTTCAGAACTCTGAACCCATATACAAGACTATCCTAAGACTTACATAACTCGAACACAAAGTGCATGGTACTTTTGTATGTTGAACGCTCGCCATGATTGACTGAGCATCCCAATACGCAAAGGTACCACGACCATGGTATCAGCAAGCAAAGGTACCAACAACAAGAGGGAAACAAATTTCTTAGTCTATCATACCTTGGTAAAAGCCTGAAGGATCAGGCTGGTAAACTATCCTTTAGTAGTCAATTTTGGCTTACAGGATTTGTTAAGCAAGTTGTACTTTTGTGGGCACAAAATTCGTTTTGCCCCCTCAAAAGTAACTTGCCGACTGCTACCGCAGCGGAGCGATAAATCGCTGTTTCGCTTTGCGAAAGAGGACGTTTAAAGGAAAACGAACTTACAAAAGGCAACTATAGTACAAGCATACTTATTACAAAGCATCTCGGTTGTCCGGTTGATTGTTTTCAGTTACTTCAATTCATTTATCCCTCAAACAATGCTATCTAAAACTATTAAATGCTTAATACCTTGTTCAGGTGTTCTTAGATATATAATGACTGCACAACGCTATCACCATCAATTCATAGTTACCCAAACCACATTACTTTCAGTACAAGTTATCTGATAATTGAATAGTATTCACAGATTTAATTTCTAAATTCCAAAAATACATTAGTTGTAAAACCTGATGGGTAACGATACCTACGAGCGCCGCATCGTCCAGTCAGAGTTCATTACCCATACCGTGCACCGTCTGCGTCCGCGTGAGTTCATCCTCAAATATTCCTTTGCTTTGTAGCTTCATCTATATCACTTTATGCAAACACCCTTCAACATCTGCTTGTTACAGCAGTCGTTGAAGGGTATTTGCGTTTGTCAGGTCTTTAGACTCAGCGCAGCATGTTCAGTATTTGAACCGCAGCGACACGAGGAACTCGCGGCCACGCAGGGGCACGCGGTAATACTGGAAGTTGGCTCCCTGATAAAGCGATACTTCGTAATCCTTGCGGTTGAGCAGGTTGCTAAGATCGGCGCTCACCGTCCAGCGCGGATGGAAGTCGTAGCGCAGTCCGGCGTTCAGGAAACTGTTTACAGAGTAATGACTGTGGGCTATCTCGAAGACCGATTGCGAGAAGTCGGCATACAAGCGCAGTTTGCTGATGGGGTAAAAGTCCATTGTCAGGGAGTAGTAGGCATTCTTCAGCAGGTTGTCAGTCGCCGAAAAGGCATCGGGCTTCTTCCAGCTGAGATTGCCGGCCAGCGTGAGTTTGGGCTGAAACCACGAGAGTCCGCTCCACTGGGTGGAAAGCGTAGCGTGCAGGGCATGGTAGCGCAAGTAATCGGCCCGTTCGTTTTGTGCCACATATTCCTTGTTGTAGGAATAATCGGTTTGTCCGTTCAGACTGAGGTGCGCCTCGCGGAAGTTCTTGCGGCACGACAGGGCCACACTCCAGGTGGTTTTCGTGCGGTCGTCCCACACGGGGGCTATCAAGGTATAGTCGGGCAGGTAGAGGCTTTCAAAATAATGGTCGGAGGTGCTGCGCGTCCAACCTGCATACAAATTCCAGGAAAAGAGCGTTACGGTGTTCAGATACGACAGGCGGAGGTTGGCCAGCGTGGTGCGCTGCACCGAAAGGCTGTCTTTGCCGACCGTAAAGGTGCGGTAATTATTCATCATCGTGCCGTTGAACCACGGGTCGGTGTTCGAGGCATTCTGATTGTAAGCTACCGAGGCATCCAGACGCAGCAGGTAGCCGAAGCGTTGGCTGACATCGAGCGAGGGCGAGAACAGCACTTTACGGTCGTTCTTCGTCCGCCAGCCGCAACGGGTGCGGATGTATTCCACCGGCAGGAGCAGTTCGATGTTTCCGCCGCTCCACTCTATTTGATACGAGGGTTCGAGCATGTGCAGCCAGTACGACGATGTGGCAGTATGCTTCGTGTCGTGCAGGCGGTTGTGCTTGTATTCCACGATGTAACCCAGCGTCAGGGGATAGCCTGCCACGTCGAAAGCTGTGGAAAAGCGGTGACGCATAAACCAATGGTTCAGCCGGTAGTCCTGCCGTTCGTGTTCGTTATCGGCTGTCCAAACGTTGGCAAGGCGTTCGCGGGTCTGATAGGTGCGCACGATAGAGGCCAGGGTGTAAATGCGGGCCGGGGTTGTCAGGTTGACGTTCGCCACATTCTGGAGATAATAGGGTTTTCGGTGCATATCTTCCATTACCGAACCTACGTTGGTTACGTTGCGGTTGTAGGAATCGATAGCTTGCCATTGTCCCGACAGAATATTCTCCACATACACCTTCCTGCCGTTCAGCTCGTAGCGCACCTGTCCTTTCACCACGTCTTCGCGCGTACGCTGCCGGTTGTTGTCGAACACGCTCACCGTGTCGGCAGCGTAATACTCGTTGCGGGTGCTGTCCTCGCGGTTTTCGCCTTCGTGGTTGTAGAGCAGGTTGAAGCGCAGGGTGGAATAAGGGGTAAAGGCGTGCAGGTAATTCACGCCGGCAAAGTACGAGCGGTTGTCCAGGTAGTATAAGGGGGAAATGGGCGGACGGCGGTTGGTGGCAGAATAAAGGAAGGGAGCTGGCAGGGGTTCCTGGGTATAGATGCCCGTAAAGTTTGACATGCCGCTTTGCAGGCTGCGCAGCGAGGCACCGCGGTTGTTCAAGGATCCGGTAAAGAGCAGCTGGTTTTTCTTGCTCACTTGTATGCCGGTCAAACTGCCGTTCCACACCACGGGCGTTCCGCCTACCCCGACTTCCGCATCGCCGAAGGGGCGCATCTTGTAGTTCTTTTTCAGTTTGATGTTCAGCGTAGCGCGATTGTTATGTACCTTTCCTTCCAAGGCGCGGATGGGTTGGTTGTTCTCCATCACCTGAATGGTCGATACGGCTTCGGCCGGCATATTCTGCGTAGCTTGGTTGTACTGGTCGCCCATGAGGTCCAGCCCCTCAATGTTCACTTTATTGATGCTGCTGCCTTGATACATAATCTGTCCGGAGGGCAGCACTTCGATGCCGGGCATGTGCTTGAGCACGTCCTCGATGCTGTAGTCTTCCTTTTGGCGGAACGACTCCACATGGTAATTGAGCGTATCTTTCTTGCGGGTGATGGGGTCGGCCTTGACCACGACTTCGTCAATGGCGTAGGACTTTTCGATGAGTTGCACGTCATAGCGCAACTTATCCTTTTCCACCTGAATGTACTGCGTGGCAAAGCCCATTTTGGCAAAGGATAGCTTCACTGGCTGTTCCTTGCATTGCAAGGTGTATTGTCCATCGCTTTGACTGATGCTGTATGCCAGCAACGAATCCTTGGCATTCAATGCCTTACACAATACATTGGCTATGCCTTTGCCGTTGGCATCCGTTACCGCACCCTTAAAAACAAGGACTGTTTCCTGCGCCCATACGGACATAGGAAACAGGATCAGAAAGCATAGTATGTGGATGATCTTTACCATTGTAATTCCAGCATATTACTCGGACGCTTCGGTTTATTGGCTTCGGGCGTAACCATTTTGCCGTTTCGCTCTTCCTTTACCTTAAATATCTCAATACTTAAGTTCTCGAAGTCTTCAATATCATTGCGGTACCCAGTCAAGGCTTTCTCGCGCGTAGTTACTATCAAATCCTGGATGTATTGCTTCTTATAGAGGTACATGGAGGAGTATTTCGGCATCTTGCCAAAACCGTTGTTGGTAAATATCCAGTTATGTTTGGTGTCATGAATCTCCATAATCAAACCGGGCAGTCCGCCAAACAAATAAGGACCGTAAGGAAGCTGAATAGACTCGGTGTACCAGGCCACGTAATTCCGTCCGGCGAATGTGCAGGTGGCTTTTTTGCAGGGACGGTTCTGAATGAGTGTATCGCCCGGTATTAAATGCCATTCCATGTGGGGAGTCGGATAGGTATATTCGTAGCTCCGGAGCACGTCATAGGCCTGTACCGTAGTTTGCTGCTTGGTCAAGTCGGTCAAGGTAACAAAGAAATAAGTCCACTTCTTGATAGCCTCCATCCATTCATCACGTGCCTGGTCGTTGCGGGCATTTCGTTTGCTTGCTGCCAAGCAGTCGTTGATGGAATCAAAGGCCAACCGATTGTAATCACCAAACAGCAAGTAATGATCCGAAATCATCAGCACCGTTTGCGCTTCGGTATAATCGTTCAATTTCGTAGAATCTTTGCGAAACTTTAATTCATAGAAAGCTCCAAGTTTAGCGTTATCAACAACAGTCCTCTTTGACTTTTCATAAATATCACCAACTTCACTATAGAGCCTTTGCGCTTCGACTGTTTGCAAACACAATACAGTAGCAATAAACATCCATATTCTCATATCAAGTCTCCTTAATTAGCTAAGATTTAAAATGGCCGTATAGCCAATGCGAAAACTTTTACATAATTTATAATCAGATGATTACCATTGTAATTCCAGCATATTGCACGGGCTTTGTGGATAATTCGCCTCCGGCTTTTTGCCATTGACTTCGATTCCCCATTCATCGATTGCCAAATTCATGAAATTCTCTTCCTCGTTCTTGCAGGCGGTCAGTGCTTTTTCACGAGTAGTTTGAATGATATCTTTATTCTTGTACAGATACATGCTTCGCAGTTTCGTAGCCTTTTCTATACCGTTGCAGGTAAACACCCAATTGTAGTGGGTATCGTGCAGGTACATAATCAGTCCGGGAAGTCCGCCGAACAAATAAGGGCCATAAGGCATGTTGACTGATTCGGCATACCAGGCCACATAATCGCGTCCAGCATACGAGCCGATTGCTTTTTTGCAGGGTTTGTCAAGGATTAGGGTATCTCCTTCCACCAAATTCCATTTGAAATCAGGTAGAGACTGTTCGTACTGGTAATTGCGTATGCCTCTTCGCTGCACGGTGGCAACCGCCTTTTCAAGGTTAATGGCAGAACGGAAATTCATAACCAGGCAGCACTTCTTGCAGGCTTCTTCCCAATCCGTTCGATACCTACGGGCATTTTTCTTGCTTTCGGCACACAAGTCGTTGATGGAATCCAGCGCAATCTTGTAGTATTCGGTGTACAATGCATAGTGATCGGACAGCCTCAATACAGTCTGTGCCTCTGTGTAGTCTTGGATTTTAGTTGAATCTTCCAAATACTTCAAGCGGTAAAGCACATCTATCTTTGCGTTGTCCAAAACCAGCCGTTGTGTCTTTTGGAAATGATCCATTCCACCATCCGGACTGAATAAGGTTTGCGCTTGCAGGGAACATACGCCCATCAGCCCCAGCAAACCTCCATGAATGATTCGATTGATTAAATGGTTCATCATAAAATGGCCGTATAGCCGATACCACAGCTTGTTTTTTATCCGACAATCATAATTCCGCCATTTGGACGTTTTGTAAGAACACCATGTATGCCTCGCTTATTCATATCTGCAAATTTTATGGCTGCTTCTTCGGGGCTATTTGCACGAAACATGGTTCTAGAACCGTCAGCTTGTGTCACATAATACTTGTACGCTGACGCTGTTTGCGGAGCAACAAAACTACCAAGAGCAAGAATTGCTGCAAGAGAAAGGAATCTTACCTTTTTCATAGATAAGGAAATTTAGGATTACAACCGACTTCTCAAAGATTGTGATTTTGTTTATTGATGCAGTTGGGAAGTTTGTACCATGAAGTATAAACTGCATAGCCTTCGCAAAAGAAACCACAGTCGGATCCAATACCATGGTATTACATTTGCTTATAACCATTGCAAAAGTACATTGATTCTTTGTACGATGCAACCTGTTTTGTATCGAAACGGCAAAAATAGGTATTAAACCGTCAAAAATCGGTATTGAAGCGTTTTTACACCATCACATATTGACCGATTTTTCCTGCGATACGGCTCTATGACTTGACAATCAATAATTAACAATGTCTGTTTTCTACGCCCATACGGAACAGACAGTGGAGATAAGAGCAGAAAGGACTAGTAAAAAGGACTGAAGTATTATACTTCTTAAATCCAGTTTGTGTCTTGTAAGGAACAATGATGACTTAATGGGTCTAAATATAAAAGACCTGATTTTAGCCCTCCAGCCATTTTTTGAATAATACACTGCGTTCTCTACTTACAAGTATCTTTTCATCTAGGCAATGACACAAGCGAACCTTCAGCTTCGAATTGAAAAATGGAGTGATTCGCTGTAAAGCGCGTATATGGATGAAATACTGGCGATTTAAGCGGAAAAATTTTTCTGGGTTAAGTTGTTCCTCCAAATCCTGCATGGTCATGTTACGCACGTGATATTGCTTGCCTTCAGCTGTCATGCAGAGCAATTCTTTACCTTCCCTGGAAAAATAAAGAATTTCAGACACTTGCAGAGGAATAAGTTCCTCTCCTTTATATACTATCAATCGTTCTTTATAATGGGTCATATCCCCCATTACCTGATGCAATTTTCCCGTATTTTCCCTTACCCCCAAAGACAGCTTTTGGATGGCCTGACGCAAATCCTTTTCATCAATAGGCTTGAGCAAATAGTCTATACCATGATTCTTGATGGCTTGCATGGCATATTCATCATAAGCTGTAGTAAAGATAACAAAGGAGGCGGGCATGATTTCTTGAAAGGCAGTAAACACATCGCTATCCGACAGCCGGATGTCGGCAAATATCAAATCGTAATCATTGTGTCGGCGCAGATGCTCAACCACTTCTGATACACTCACCAGTGGTCCTTCAACTTCTATTGTGTCGTCAATTTCGTGAATAAGTTTTTCAAGCCGGATGGCACTGATGCGCTCGTCTTCGATAATCAATACTTTCTTCATGTTTTATCCTTGATTTACAATGGGTAAGTAAACAGTAAATAACTCTGAGGTTTGTTTCACTCTTATTTCCTCACCAAACTTTACAAAATATCTTTTGGCTAAGTTGTCTAATCCCAATTTATAAGAGGGGATGGTTTGTTCCGATTTATAAGTAGGGGGAATGATGTTATTGCTCACCACCAGCATATTCTCTTTACGTTCAACAATTATAGTCAGTTTCTCATGCTGATTTATTGCATTATGCTTTACGGCATTTTCTATCAGTACCTGTAAACTTTGCGACAAAATGTACTCATCCTTCCCTCTTTCCATGGGTTTCACTTGCAGTTCGATATTGGTATAGCGCAATTTCAGCAAATTCATGTAATCGTCCAACCATTGAAATGCCTCGTCTAAGGACACTACATCATTCTCTATATGTCCCAAAATATGACGATAGATTCTTGACAAGCGGATTACATAGTCTTCAGCCCGCTTGGCGTCTATGTCAATCAAACCGGCCAGCACACTCAAACTGTTGAACACAAAATGAGGGTTCATCTGCATCTTGAGGAGCTTCATTTCAAGCTGACGATTTTCTTCGTACTTTTGTTCTGACTCCTTATAATAGTACTCCACAACTACGATCAGTGCCTGAATAGATGATATCAGTCCCATCAGGTAAGCATTTCCCCAAACTTCGCGATCGGAAATATCCACAAACAGCACGTCTATAAGATTCTCGACAAGAAAAGCCAGAAAGGTATTGGCTAACAGAAAAATAGCACTCAATATGGGTATCTTTTTTTTCGGAAATAAACGCAATAATCGACTTTTCAGAAGAAGAGTTCCAAATCCCAAATTATAGATAGAGAACAGGAAACAATAACATAAATCAATCCATAAAATTGTGCATCCCTCTTCTAACAAACGATTGAACTCTTCATGGTCAGCAAGTACCCAAACCACATCGTATAAGAAGTACATCAAGAGGGATGTCCATAACCAAGTTATCAAGTAGTCTTTTGCTTTCATAAGTATACAAAGTTACTAAAAATCAAATGATACAACAAGGATTATCTGCTTTTTTACAAAGCCTGCGCATAACGTCATAGCGTGAACATTCCGAATTTCTTGGAATGTTCACGCTGGCATTCACTTGGTTTCAAAGTGTCCTTTGATGGAAATAGAATCATTGCCATGATACAGCACGGCGTCGATGTTTCCCTCTATCAGTTTAGGTTGTAGGGTATAGGCGTTGCCATCGTTATCGTAGAAATATTTTATATCGGTGATTTCTAACTTGACCGGGCGGGATGCCTTCACTTCGAATTCATTGCAAACATTTGTGCTATCCGTCGCCCAGCAACTAACCGCATTATAATCATCTTTCTCTTGAAATGACGGAATTGAAGCAGTTATATACTGAGTGCCTACTTCGAACTGCATTAAATTACACCTAAGGTGAATATCCCTCTTATCAAGTACATTGATATTGATATAGTAGGCCCACTTACTATCGACAAACTTATTACTGTGGGTATACCGAGATCCTTTATTGATGTAATCTTTGTAGACCGTATTCTGCAAATGCACTTTCTCGCCATTGATTTCTCCATCAAAATACCCCCAACTGCTAGAATCTTTGGGATTCCAAGTTTCCTCTTCTTCACAAGAAAACAAAAGCATGGAAGAACAGAGAAGCATTATGTAAAATACAGAACAAGAAATGAATTGTCTTAATTTCATATTACATGCCATTTTATAGGGTAATCACATTCATTCTAACAAATGAATGCGATTACCACTTATTCATACTAAATTGGAACACATCTATTTCCGAAGCACCATTTCATCAAATCTCTTATCTGTGCGATAAAACATTTTATTACTGAACATAAGCGTATGGTCTGTAATCATACTGTCTCTTATACACATCTGACGCTGCCGACGACTAGTCGAGCGTAGATCTCGGT
>ENA-OZGU01000994-OZGU01000994.1-human-gut-metagenome-genome-assembly--contig:-NODE-994-length-18043-cov-14.075495_pt1 | contig 18043 bp, 22 predicted proteins | sample MGYA00244662_ERZ653670 | MGnify/ENA primary metagenome ERZ653670 (study PRJEB26926, sample SAMN06165224) | human gut metagenome | biome: ENVO:00009003; feature: ENVO:2100002; material: ENVO:00002003...
CTCGACTAGTCGTCGGCAGCGTCAGATGTGTATAAGAGACAGGGATCGGTTTTGCCTACGACGGCCTGTGCGCCTGGTGCAGCATCCCGGAGCGCCGCGGTACGCCCCACGAGGAGTGGCAGCACCGCACCGATTTCGCGCCGCTCCACGAACAGTTTCCCAAGCTGGTGGACGAAGAGGGCTGGGGCTGGTTCAGCCGCCACTTTCACAGGGCCATGCAGTTTGCTTTGGCGCACCCGGATTTGGTGCATAAGAACTACGCAGCATCCGCTGGGAAGCTGGACAAGCTGTTTGACCAGGAGTGGCGCAGCAAAGTGCTTCAGTACCAGACGGAGAGCCTGTCCACCCTGACAGAGGGCGCGTGGACGATCCGCTTTGACGATATGATCGCTGACGCCCTGGAGCTTGGCCCCCTGCGCTGCACGGAGCCGGAGTTGCCGGCAGAGCTGGCAGAACAGCTTGAGCAGGTATGCCCTGAGAAAATGCCCTCCAATATCCTGCCCACTTTGGTGGCCTACTATCTGGCCAACTGCCCGGAGGACAGTGACTGGGTGGTGCTCCCTGTGACCAATTTCGACTGCTACTTCGGCAACACCAACTTCGGCCGGAAATATCTGAACCAGCTCCCCCGGGAGGTCATCGAGCGAAGCAACAGTTTCGGCATCAGCCGTTACCGGGTCAGGGAGGAATACCTGCCGAAATAAGCGACGGGACTGGCCAGTGCGGCCAGTCCCGTATTCTTTGTGTAGGTGGCGCATACTTTGTGCCGCCTGTGTCCTCTGCCTGCCTTACGGCTCTGTTTCATAGGGCCAGGTGTTGCTGCCGCCGAATTCGTAAATGCTGGTATTGTCCAGTTCGGACAGAACCGATAACATGGTCTCACTGTGGTTTTTGCTGTTTGAATTAGAATTCATTATAATTAGTTAGAGATTATTTGAGTTTTGAGAAAATACCTTTTATTCCAACGCAGCTCTGTTGATAACTAAAATGTTACAGCTATCTAATAAAATTAGCTGATTGTTTCTCATTAATGGAGGAAAGAGAACATGCATCATTTTTATTACGACGAATCCGAGCATAGCAGAAAAATCAATGATAAAACTATAAAATCCAACAACTACTATGACAATTTTGTATCTGTAATCGTGGGGTGGCCAAAGCAAAAAGAACGAACTGTTTTTGAAAAATATCAGTCTTTTGAAGCTAAGTATGCAGAACGAAAGGATAAAAATGGAGAATTAAAGAGCAAAACACTGAAGAAAAATCAGTTTGAATTTGGTTTTGCTTCTATGACCAAACCCAATGTTCAATTTGTAAATGATTTCCTTTCGCTTTTCGATGAAGACATTAACTTCTATTTTTCTATTGCGAGTAAGATAGAGTATCTGGTTCTGCAGCTTTTTTCCGAATATAGAAGCAACTTTTTCTTCGACGCGGATGCTATGAAGTACTCTATTACCAAAGCGCTTGTTGTGTATCGGCCAGAGAAAGTAATCACCTGTCTTTTTAACTCTCCAGAATCTTTTGTGGCTGTTTTGAAGGAATTTTTTCGTGAACGAATTGAGTGCAACAAGAAAAACATTAAGCTGAAAAGGGCAGAAACCCAAGCCTTTTCAGAAATTCTCAGTTATTTAGAAAATGTCTCTATGGTACCGAAGCTCGACTGGGTTTATAATACGCCTTTTGATGGCTTCCGAAAGTATTTGGAAGAAGAAAAAATCGCTGATTATTTCTTAACACTTGACAAAGAAGGAGATGTAGAACATGACAGCAAAACATTACAGGCCGCTCATCTTACGGGGCTTCAAAACACCGCAGAGGTAGATTCTTTAAGCAGTTGCGGGATTCGTATGGCGGATATGATGGCAGGAATTATGACAAAGCTTCTAAAATCATTGTGCGATTCTCTGCGTTACCATTCTCCTGAAGAAGGCTTGCAGAAAAAAGTATTAGCTGCCAGATGGTTTCAAATGAATGAAGGCCAATTGGGACTTTACAAGAAGTTGCAAAAGATAATTTGTGAATGGGATCACGCTTGGTACAAGTCGTATGCAGGAATCTATTCGGATGATTTAGTGGGATTTATTGCGCTGTTAAACTATATGAACCATTTTGAATCTGTAAAGCAGATATATGATGAAGGTCTCGGCCTGCAGGGGGAATTTTTCAACAGTTTTTCCTGCAAACAGCTTGACGACTATTTTGATAGGCTAAGAAACAAGCTACCAATCGAGCCGATTCCAGATACAAAAACCAACTTTTTTCTAAATAACCGAGGTACAAAAGTCTTTTTTGATATTGAAAATCAGCCTTTTCTTGTAATAAATGAAGGAAGCCAAACGGTCACAGTGCTATCCGTAGGCATGAGCAACGCGGCACTCCCTTTGATTACAGTTTTGAAGGATGAAAAACCTGTATGCTATAGGTTACCTGAAGAATTGCGTGATCGGGCATATGCCGTTATCGGAATCTCTAATAGAGGAGAAAACCTTTTCCCTGCACAAGTTACTTTTTCCAAGATAAGTAGCAAATACTATGCAGATATATTGTGAAGTTGGTTTTGAGAGATCGCAGGTGACTATCCACCGTAGTTTGGGGTCACACAGCGGCCCACAGGGCGAAGCTGACAGTAATCGTTACGGTTATGATAATTCGTTTTTTTATTCCGATTCTTCCTCAGATGCGAAACGAGCGCCCACTCTCCTGGTTTGACAGGAGAAGGCGCGCTCGTTTTCGTCATTGTGTAGCTCAGCCGAGAGCCTCCACGCCAGTTCAAAGCCGGCGATAAAGCTGTCGAGTGAGGTTTCTTCCTTGATATTGTCCTGGGCATCAATGATCCGCAGCACCAGCTTGCGTTCCGGCTTTGCCAGCACCTCGATCAACGCTTTATGGCACGACGTCACTTCTTCTTCCTGTTCAGAAAGCTCCGGTGGGGCATAGAAGCAATCAAACAGGCTCTTGAGCAGTTTCTTTTCCATGGTCATCGCCTCCTTGCGACCCAAACATATACCACACTTTCCGCACAATAGCTATCAAAATTTCAGGAGGTGGTCCAGAATGTCTGCCGCTTGCCGCAGTTCCTCCTGGGATGCTTCGTTGGGGTTGTTTTCGCTTTTGACGGCTGGACAGGTCAGATAGGGGGCGTAGTTCTGCCGCGTCATGGAAGTGCGGAAATGGCCCAGCATCTGCGATACTTCTCTGGCATCCATCCCATTTTGCAGTGCGAGGACGGCACAGGTGTGCCTGAGATCCGCGAAGCGGATGTGGTCCAGCCCGGCCTCCTTGATGATCTCATTGTGAATCCGGCGCACCATCTGGGGCGAGTAGGGCCTCTGCGTGGCCGGGTGCATGAACATGAGCGGACTGCTGGGGTGCCTGGCGTGTTCTTTGCGCAGAAGCTCTACAACTTCCTCCGTCAGGCTGACAGTCCTGTTGCCTCCTTTGTATTCCACCAACTCCCGCCGCTCCACCGCGCGGCTCTCCGAGATGGTCAACGTCCGCTCCTTTGCGTTCAGATCGCTCCATTTCAGTGCGATCAACTCTCCTTGCCGAAGCCCCGCCGTCAGCGCCAGCAGGAACATGGGGAGGTAGCCCAGCCGCTGGGCCGCGTCCAGATAGTCCTCCACCTCTGTCGGCGTCAGCACATTGGCGCTGATTTTTGGGGGCTTTGGATAGCGAAAGGCACGGGCGGGGTTGTCCGTTATCAGGCCGTCCCGAATGGCCTGGTCCAGGCATTGCTGGAGCAGGCGGTGGATATGCCGCATGGTATGCTCCCCCAGCCCTGGGTATTCGGGGCTTTCCGGGCGGTGGCCGCCAAACCGCCTCCGCTCCTCCAGAAAATCGCCCACCCGCTCCGCGGTCAGCTCCTCCAGCGGGATCTCGCCCAGTCTGGGAAGGATGTGGTTCTTGAAGAGATACCCATGGGCGGCGTAGGTGGTCGGGCGGCTCTGGTTCTTGTCGTAGACCTCCTGCCAGTGGAGGATATACTCTTTCAGTATCATATCCCCACCTCCATACATTGGCGCTGCAGATTCCGGAAGGCCACACACGGCAACCCCGCCTGTTTGAGTATTCGCTTGTGGAGGTAATAGAACTCGTGGAGCTGATACGGTGCTCCGGTCTTGGGGTTGAGGAACACATAGTGGTCGGTTTCCGGTATGCCCTCCAGAAGATGCTCCGCCTTGCGGTTGAGGGCCAGCAGGCGCTGTTCCTTGAGGATATACCGGCAGCGGATATGAAAATCGGCCCACGACAAGGTGATGAGTTCACATTGCCGCAGGCCGCTGGAGAGTCCTGTGTAGATGAGCGGGAGCACGCCAAGCTGTTCCGCCGCGTTCAGATATCGCTGTAGCTGCCCCAGGCGCAAGGGGGTGGTGTTATATTCCTCCGCCTGCGGCTCTTGGCAGAGCCGCACCGGGTTATAGGGAATAAGCTGGTCACGAGCCGCTTCGTCCATACAGCGCCGCAGAAGCAGATGGACGCACCAGACGCTTCTGGCGCTGAGTCCCTGGCTCCGCAGGCTGTCATAGAAGCCGGTGACGGAATCTCCCGACAGCTCCACCAGTGGGATGTTCCCGATTCCGGGGAGAATATGGCGGTAGATCAGATTGCGGTATCCGTCCACGGTGCTGTCGCTCCACCTGCCCTGGTTTTCGCAGAACCAGCGGTCGCACCACTGGCCTACGGTGCAGCTGTTTCCTTTCTGCATATTGTCGCCTCCCCTCGGCAACCGAACAATACCACAGAAAGAGGGAAATAGCTACTACTTTATTGCCCCGCAGAGGTCACATCTACCCCTATAAGCTGCGGAACCTGCCAGTCCCGTATTCCTTGTTTAGGCGGCGCATACTTTGTGCCGCTTGCGGCTTCTGCCTGCCTTACGACTCTGTCTCATAGGGCCAGGTGTTGATGCCGCCGAATTCGTAGATGCCGGTGTAGCCCAACTCCGCCAGCGCGGCGGAGGCGGTCTTACTGCGGTTTCCGCTGCGGCAGTAGACCAGCACCGTGGAATCCTTCTCAGGGATCACCTCGGCGGCGGTCGTTTCGTCAATGGTACCCACCGGCAGCAGCACAGCGCCGGGGATGTGGCCGCTGTCGTACTCGTCCTGCTCACGCACATCCAGAATGATGACCTCCTGGGTATCCATCATCTCTTTCGCCTCTTCTTGGGTGATCTGCTGGTAGGAGCCGTCTGCGGCAGTCCCACCGCACCCGGTCAGCAGGAAAAGGGCAAGCAGAAAAGGAATGATTCGTTTCATTTAAGCTCCTCCAAAAGTCCGGCAGCAAAGGCCTTGTGGCCCTGCTCCGTAAAGTGTACGCCGTCGTAGGCCAGGGGGATGTCCCACTTCCCGGCGTCGGCAAATCGGATGCCCAGTCGCTCCGCCAGGGCCTGGCAGAGTTGTGCGAAAGTGCGGGAGTCCTCAATGAGCTGTGGGCTGGGCACCCACCCGCCCATAGCCATTGGCGGCGGTGCGATCAACAGGATCTTGCTTCGATCCAGGTAGATGCCGGAGAGAAACCGCTCCAGCCGCTCGGCGGCCTGCTCCGGGCTTCGCCCCTGGAGCAGATCGTTGGTCCCAAGCATGACGATCAGCAGATCTGTGTCAGCAGAGAAGGTGGGGGCAGCGGCTGGGATCTCCCGACCGTTCTGTCCCATGTTGGAGATATCCCAGCCAGTTTCGGCAGCCAGAATATCCACCCACCGGCAGTCCGCGCCATAGCGTCCGCCGAAATAGCCCCGGGGATCGTAGCCATAGGTGTTAGAGTCGCCGAAGCAGATAGCTTTCATTTGTCAGTTCCTTTTCTGTGCATCACTTGAAACATTGATAATATACTCTAATTTCCGCAGCCCCCCTATTGGGGATGGTGACACGGAATAGGGTCAAGCGAACTGTCAAATCCGGGCATTCATGAGGTATATCTGTGAACGCCTCGTCCACATTCAGAGTGATAACCAGTTCTTTTTAACACTTCCAGATAAGCGGCTTTGCTTTTGTTTTGACCAATTCCTGTCGCCACCAATAAATTGCCTGACAGTCCTCTTGCTTTTTCGATAAAACCGGCCCACGTCAATGGAATAGTTTCCAAGCTCGATCAATCGCACCAGACTGTTTGAGCAGAACTACAGGTTGTCCATAATTAGGATACTATATGGATATTTAATAGTTGCCAGTAACTCGTTTATCGTATGCTGGACATACTGTGCAAAAATGCATTCGCCAGAAATGGGATGCAGCTCGTTACTACTATTCAACCATTAAATTTCGTTTACCCTGAAGAAGTGTTATTGCTTCGCCCATAATCTTGTTGGCAGTGGAATTTTCAGGAATTTTTGTCTGCAAACCAAGCATATTTATCAGCAGAAAGTCAAGTCTATGCACCTCTGCTCCAAGTTCCAATTTGTCATAGAAGCGTTTGATGTCCTTATCCTCACTCTTTTCAGGAGAAATTTTTATGTAGAAATCATCATCGCGAACAAAAGTTTCTCTAATACCAGGTTTATCAGGGTGAAGATATTCGTGGAACTCATCTGGTACAGCAAGGGAAGACTTTGCATGATTACACCTATGGCAAGCAAGAACAAGATTCTCAATGTATCCGGCATCGGCTTTTGTCTTAAATCTCGGATCTTCTTTATAGATAAAATGATCTATTTCAAACGAATCCATTGGAATTATAGATATTGAAACACCACAGTATGAACATTTCCCGTTGTAGGCGCGAATAAAAACTCGTTTATATGGTTCCTTGTTCTTTGAAATATATGCATGCATATCCCTGGCTTTGGGATAGTCGCGCTTGATCAAGTCTACGACCGTTTTTTTCCTGTCTTCAATATCCATCAGTTGTGGACAAAATTCTGTATTTCTATAATCATCCAGCATTTACACTTTCCTTTATCTCTTTAAATGCACGAATCAGGATATCAATATCCTCTTTCGTTAGTTCATCATAGGTCTGGGTACCACGCAGGGTACCCAGAACCTTTTCTTTAAGCACAGTTTCCCAGCTCTCGTTATCACTCATTTTTTTTGCAAGAATGCGATATTGCAAAACATTGTTTATAGCCGCATCAATATATGGAGGAATGATTCTGGCATAGTAGTCACGTCCAGTTTCCCGCAGGTTCTTGACATACTTAGAGATCATACTAATTCCGGGATCCAGGTCATTTTGAGATATAACGATTACCTCAATAAACGGGTAAAATTTCTGAAGAACAAATTTGAATTCTTCTCCAGTAAATTTACCATCTTTAGCCGTTTTATTTTCAAACAACATCGAATCAATAATGAGAATATTAGCCGTTTGTACTCGTTCATCCTTTAAAAGGAAATTATAATCATCTTCTGTTTCAAAAAGAATTTCTGAATAGTTGATTTTATAACCTTTTTCGGCATACATTACGTCTAAACCATCCAAGTACCGGCCAAGAATAGTATCTGGGGTATCATCAATATATACCAAACTGAATTCTTCCATTAGTTGGTGCCTCCCAGTGTGAATTCTATCGAAAAGCCATTTCGACCGGTAATCCGCTCAATCTGTCCCCCAGACATAACGATTGTATTATTAACAATCCACATTCCAAGGCCATGGCCCTTCTTCCGCGTAGTTTCATGAACTACAAGGATTTTTTCAGGTTTATCCAGATATTTGGGGTCTAAGCCCCTACCATCGTCCGAGTACACAAAACTCAAACCTCTGTCAGTTTCTTTGACCAATATTGATGCCGTAACATGTTTTCTATTCTGATTTTGCTGAACACTATTCAGTATCAGATTATCAAATATCACACGCAAAACATCTTCGGAGAAGTAGAAGCAAATATCGTCTCGATTAACAATATCAACGGTCAACCAACCATAGTCCTCTTCCCATGTCGCTTTGATATTATCCAAAACATCTATAACACTTTGCCAAGAAGGTTCAAACTGCTGCTTTTCAATTTCGGCGAGCATAACATTCATGAATGTTATAATTTTAGTGCTAACAGCCCTATTTGATTCGAGTAAATAAGGAATATTTTTATATGCTTTTTCTGTTCGTTCTGGAGTGGAAACCTCCTCCCAAAGGCCATACTCCTTAAGCGCCTCAATAATATTATCAATATTCTCACCAATAGAATTACGGTTGTTTTCTAACTCGTGGGCAATAGAGGCAGCTTTTAACCCTATCGTTGACAATACATTTAAAATGCGGACATCGTACTTGTATCGACTTTCGACATCCTCTTTATCTTTTTTGGCCTGTGTATTTTCTTGTCTGTAGGTTTTAATTTCCAGTGCCAATTGTTTTGCTTCATCTGTGGACAAATGAGGCAATGTTTTAGGATCTGAAAGAATTTTATCTGAAATTGGAGTTGGTTTCTCAACAGGCTTAGCATTTTTTACATCAATTTTCCGGATTATTCCCTGACGATAACGCTCAAATTCCTCGATTCCTGTTAGAATAATTTCAACAAATAGCTCGTAATAAATATTTTCGTCAAGCCCTTGCCGGTTAGATAAATCTTGTAGCACGGCATTGCGCTTCTTATCAATTTCTATTTTTCCTGCAACTTGGTTTTCTCTAACTCGCCATGAGCCGGATGGGTGAGATGCTGCTGCCGGAGATTTTCTGGATCGCTTCCCAAACCCAAGCCAATCCTTTTTTCCTTCATAAGCGGAGATACTAAATGCATTCCGATATAAAACAACTCCGCCTGGAAGCCCATCGGGGAGGTTGGAATGTTTATATAAAAACTTTTCCACATCTATTTTTGTTGGTTTTATTGAAAAATAAAACTCACCAAAAAAATCGCCAAGTTCTCTCAAATGTGATTGAAGATCCTCCTCAGCAAGCTCCCACTCAGAAGATGTCTTTAACTCGTCAACCATATAACTTGTGGTATCAAATTTAGTAATGTCTATATCAGGACAATATTTTTGGGCTTCTTCTAAAAACTCATCAGATACAACTTCAGTTGTTAACACCTGTTTTTTACAATCATAATAAATACTAATTTTGCTGAGATAATCTTTTCCAAGTACCGGATCCGAGAAATATCGCTCCACTGTAAAGGTTACATCAGGATGTGAGATGGCTATTGACATTTCAGTTGCATTGTATGTTTTCGAAAGAAATGTCTTGAGGTTTGCGACCTTCGTTTTGGTCCATCTTTGTGATTAAATCACAAAGTAATTTTTGACTATCTTTTCAAAAGTTCTTATATGCCGGTATAGCCTATTGTTACAGGCTTTTCCGGCATTTTTCGTTATGGAAGATATTCTCAAATCTTCTTATATCCCCGTATGTTTTGGTATTCAAAAGTAGTATGTGGAGTAGTAAATTCTCCGTTTACTACTTATGCAATCAGCCGCTTCATTTCTGTTATCGACGTTTCGGAAGTCGTATGCGCGTAATAGTTCAGCGTCATATTGATGTTGGAATGTCCCATGATGTACTGCAATGCTTTAGGGTTCATTCCCGCATTTGCTAACGTGGTGCAGAATGTGTGGCGTAAGGTATGCGGTGTCATTACCTTTGGCAATGCTACCTTTTGCGTTTTGTTGTATTTCCTTACAAGCCCCCGGAACATACTTTCATAGTTGACTGCCACTTTTGGCAAGCCGTTCCGGTTAAGGAACAGAAACTTTGTGTAGCCCTCCAAAATAACAGGCTGTGCATATTTCCGTTTGTTCAGCACCCGTTGAAATGCTTCCAACACTTTTTCACTCATAGGAATAACCCGGTTGCCGCTTTTTGTCTTAGGCGTTTCCACATAGTAGCCCACGTCTGCAATCTTCAAAAGTTGGTGGTCTACATTGATAAGCTGTTTGTCTAAGTCAATGTCAGCTTCCGTCAGTCCGCAGAGTTCCGAAATGCGAAGCCCTGTCCCTAACAATATGATAATCTCGTCGTAGTATTTCTGATAGACTTTATCATGCTGCACAAAGGACAGAAAAGCCGCTTCCTGCATAGGGGATAGAGGTTCCTTTGGTTCCGTATCATCTTCAAGGACTGTGTTCAACTGGAAGTCAAATGGATTTTTACGAATACAATCGTCCTGTATGGCTGTGTAAAAGGCAGCCTTTAAGGAACGCTTGTGGTTGTTGATAGTCTTGAAGCCGTAACCTTTTTCTTTCATGCGTAACGCCCATTCCTTTGCGTCGGAGAGCTTCACATTTTCAATCCGGCAGGCTCCAAGTTTATCCTCCTGCAAAATCCGCATGAGCTGTTTTCGCCCCTGCTTTGTACCATGCCGCACATTTGCCCGGTGGCGTATCTGCTTTGCGTAGAGTTGGCAGACAGTCATTTTCTTTCCGATATGGTCGATACCGTCGTCAAGGTCTTTTTGGATTTCTTTCTCTTTTTCTCTCAACGCTATATCGTCGCGCTTTCCTGCCGGGGTTTTGTCCGTAGGCACTAACTTCCAAGAATAAACAAACTGCGGTTTCCCAAAGGTATCTATATATTTGTAGGCATATCTCCCGTCTTTTCTCTGGCTCTCTCCGGTGCGGAGAATACGATTTTTATTATCCCGTCTTTTTTCCGACATCGTTATGCTCCTTTCCATAATGGAAAGAGCCTTGATATGCTTGACTATATTGTATCACATTCAAGGCTCGATTTCACTATCAGATTGCGTCCACCGTATCAATCATTTTTTCAAACTGCTTACGCTTAATCTGAATACGGTTTCCGTTCATCATTACCCAGTCCGGGACGGGATTTTCTTCTGCCAGTTTCCGCAGCTTGCTTTCTCCGATACGAAAATATTTTGCTGCTTCTTCTATGGTAAGCGTGTACTTTTCCCAAATCGGCACGTCGTTATTATTCAATTTGTCGTCCCCCTTTCTTAATGGGTCAAAAATCAATCTGTAACATAGGCTTTAATCGGACGGCTATTAGCGTAACCTCATGGGACTTGCACCCCTCCGGCGGTCTGCCGAAGCCCTACCCATTGCCTGCGACGCTTCTAACGCTCGGACTATGGCTATAAGGAAGTATCATTATGTATTCTGTGTGTTATCGCCCGCAGGCTGCTATCCCTGCTTTACGGTGTGGTATTTCTCGCTCACTTTTCTATTAAGAGAAAGGTCATGGCGTACCCACCGCATGGCTCGGCACAAAAGGAACGTATCCGATTTGCCTTATGCTGCGTCGCCGTTCTATTGCGCCGCTTTCTTTGTCAAGGTTCAAAATGGCTGTATTGCCGCATTAGCAGCGGAACGGAAAAGGGGGAGTAAAGACGTTCCACCGCCAGTTGCAGTTATTCCTCTGTTCTAAAATTGAGGACAGCTATCATCAGTTTAGCTTGCAGCCGTTCCCGAATATCGTGGTCTATGCCAAAATAGACATTCCCACGCTCGTCGTACAACTTCCGCATGGATAGGCGGGCTATGTAACCGCTGAAATGCTGCAAGACCATTTTCATAGCGTCCGGGTCGCCCTTTGTCGCTGCCACAATGACAGAATAAGGAACAAGGGCATTTTCCGGGTAGCCGGGTTGATTACCATTCGTCCCATTCATCAGCATTTTCCTCCAAATATTTTCTTAATTGTTCAAAAGAGCTTGTCCGTCTGTACTGTATTGTGCTTCTCGGTGTATTGAGCAACTCTGCAATTTCTGTATCGCTCATTCCCTCGAAATAATACAGCAATATGGCTTTACGCTTTTCTTCCGGCAAAGTACGGATTGCTTCAAGAAGCAGCTTTGGCGTGATTTTCTTTCCGGCTTTTTCAAAGACGGTTTCAGCAGTTTCCCGTTTGAAATATTCGTCAAAGGTATGAAGCTGCCGCGCTTCATCTAAGGTCATGTCGGAAAAGGTTACCTCCTTTGCCTTATGAGTGCGAAGCTCTCTGTGAGCGTCGCACGCTTCATTGTGCAGTACCGTATTACAATACTTCTGAAAAGAGCATTGCTTATAAAATTCCCTGCTGTTAGGTTCCACATTCTCACCTCCTTTCTCGCGGAAAGTTGGTGGTGCTTCCCCCTTTTCGCGGGGCAATACGGAGCTTTGAAAAAATGCCAAATATTTTCGGAAATTTTTTCAAAAAAATTTTTAAGCATACAAAATGCGCCCGTCCGCAAAAAGACGCGGACAGGCGCATGAAAATAATGGGAATAATAAAAAGTATTTAGATGATTTAATAGTTCATATCTAAGGGTAGAAATGTTCCCGGCGGCGGTCGGGCTTTTTTTGATAAGTCAAAGAATGTAAGAATTTGTCGATATGGTTTATAACTCATGGCAGCTACCTCCTAAAGCCGCCATGTTCACATGGTTAAGGGTCGTCGTACAGACAAAAAGAAACGGCGGCTCTGAAAATCAAAGCCGCCGAAATAGAATAGGCGCGTGAAAATCTATCTGCGATACGACGGCTTTTTTTCTTTTGCCGTCGTCCGGCAGAAAATTATTCAATATTCATTTCTATTTTTCCGGTAAAATCTTCGCATTCAATACCGATATAATTTCCACCATCGGGAAGTGTAATAGTATCGCTGTATGTTCCCGTTGTTTCAAGTAAAGTTACTGCTTCGTCAGCTCCCGAAATCCAAAATACTTTTGCAGTACCACTTGAAACTTCCAACGTACAAGTAACTGATATATCTTTTCCGGCTTCCCTTTTTATTGAAGTTCCTCCGAACAAATACTCCGTATTTGAAAAATTTTCATAATCAGCTTGATAGGTTCCTGTATAATCATCAATTCCTTTTTCTTTTTTCCCTTGTAGGGACAATTTCCCTGTAAGCTCTATGGAACCCGCAGACTGAACAACATTATTATAATGGTTGAGAATTTCATCTTTTGTGCAGCCGGAAAGCATGAACACTCCCAAAAGAATTAGTACCAATGATAAAACTATTTTTTTCATGGAAATTCCTACCACCCTTTCTTTGGTGCTGTCTTTTTTGCTTTTTTCTTTGCTTGTTTTTGTTCCTTTTCTTTCATGCAAAGAACTAATACAACGGAAATAGCAACAACAACTGTAAGACTGCAAATACAAGTTATGATGTTCCAGTTGACTGCGGTATCATAACTACGATAACCAATCATTCCAAGACTTGCTGTAATCGGATAAAGATTTGCTAATGTCATATTTCCTGCGGCAAACATACCTCCATATCCATAAACAAAGGCAATAATAACACCGACTAAAAAGCTGCCTGCCTTACGACAGGTAATTACGATAATCGGTAAAACCGCAAGATATAAAAAGAAATTAACTGTGGTTATTTGCAATGTTGCTTTTAAGGCTAAAGCCATTTGAAAACCCGGAAATCCTACAATCATTTCTGCTACGATTGTAAACAAACTGCATATCAAACCAAAGGCAATGGATAGTACACCACATACAATCAATTTTCCGGTCAATAACCGCTTAAATGAAACTGGTACAGTTAAAATATTTTTTAATGTATCGTCTGTTTGCTCGCGTGAAATCATATATCCGGCAATCAAGCTAATGCACATAGGGAAAATCATGGACATATTATTTTTGATAACTTGTTCTGTGAGATAGGTAAAATCCCATACGGAGCCGTCATTTGCCATAGATGTAAATAAAGTCAGCAAAACAGATAGAAGCATGAGTGCAACTCCCGCCCAAAGGATATGATACCTTTTTAGTTTGTAAAATTCTGTTTTCACGATACGAACCATAATTATTCCCCCCTTTGTTTGTATAATCTATCAATCAACCAAAATGAAACAATCGCCATAATTCCAAGTATCAGCACGACTTGAAATGTTGAGGGAATAAGTCCCGTCATTTGTTCCAAATCCATTTTTATTCCATGTGCAGCCATATCCCCGGCACTCCAAAATGTAGTCAGTGGTGTAGGTAGTAACCACAATATTGTTTTGGGAAGTGCGTCAAACAATGCAGTTGTACTCATATTTAATACGCTATAAAAAACACATAGCAGGATTGAAAATACATAAGTCTTACTAAAAAAGACAACAAGCACAATCAGAGGTAATGTACCTGCCGTAATAAAAATCCCTGTTTCAATGGCTAAAAATAATTTATAGCCAATTCCGTAAACCTCTAATGTTCCAAAACCGCAAAGAATAGTCGCAATCGTGGACGCCACACAAAAGATAACGCCAAATAAAAACAGTACAAGTATTTTAGCAAGTACCATTTGGGTACTGGTTACAGGAATGGTGCGAAGATTTTTGAATGTATCGTTGTCCCGTTCCATAAAAAACAGCATAGCTGCAATGACACCGATAATACAGGGAAGAAGAAATTGTATGCCATACCCAAGTACCATATTGAAAAGTCCGTCAAATGCGTCTGCTTTATCGGTATATCGTTCCATAATAGACGGAGTTGTCATTAAATAAGTCAATGGGATAGGGAACATAAAGGCTGATAAGATAACCAGTGGAATAAACTTTTTCCGTTTCAATTTCAAAAATTCACATTTTATCAATTTAAGCAATTCCCTCGCCTCCCGTCACTCGCTTGAAATAATCTTCAAGACTTTCTTCGCAGGTATGGGCTTCTGATACCTCCAATCCATTTTCCACAAAGGCGGTTACAATTTTTCCTACGGATAAGTCAAGGTTGTGTAAACGTAAGTTATGGTCGTCCTGTATAGAAAAATGGCTTTCGTGGAAAGTGCGTTCCAAAATTCTTGCTGCCTGTGCAGTATCAGAAAGTGTAAATCGGATATGCTTACTACTTTTTTGTTCCAGTTCTGCAAGACTTTCTTCTTCCAATAGTGCGCCATGGTCGATAATACCAATATCATCAGCCAGTAATGCAATTTCGGAAAGAATATGACTGGAAATTAAAATTGTATTTCCTCTTGCGTCACAAAGCTCACGAATAAAAGAACGAACTTCCGCAATACCGATAGGGTCAAGCCCGTTGATAGGTTCGTCTAAAATTAAAAGCTCCGGGTCGTGCATGATAGCAAGTGCAATAGCAAGCCGCTGTTTCATACCAAGCGAATACTGGGAAAACAGTTTTTTGTCCTTATAAGGCAATCCTACTAAATCCAACGCGTCTTTAATTGCATGATTGTTTGGTACACCCCGTAAGGTTGCAAAGATACGCAAATTTTCCGTAGCAGTCAGATTAGGATAAAAGCCGGGGGACTCAATCAAGCTACCGATACGGGGCAAAAGTTTCTTTTCATTCCCCTGCAAAGCCTTTCCCCATATTTTTACTTCGCCGGAAGTAGGCTTTGTCAATCCAAGCAGCATTTTCATAGTAGTTGTTTTTCCGGCTCCGTTTCTTCCAAGCAGTCCATAAATTCTTCCTCTCTGTACATGGATATTTAAGTCAGCCACACTCTTTTGTGAGCCGTACTGCTTTGTAAGATTTTTTGTTTCAATGATATAATTTTTGTCCATATTCAAACCTCCTGTTCTGTAAAGTATTCTATCACTCCAATCTTGCATTAACCTTGCAACAACCTTGCATTAACCTTGCAATTTCAAATATAGCTTCCGAAAGTAATTAAGGCTCCCGCCATAAAGACGGAAAAGCCTTAATCTATCAACGGAAAAAGCAAAGTAAATTTAGTTCCTTTTTCCGGTACGCTATCTGCTGTTATTGTGCCATTCATCTTTTCCACAAGCTGATGAACGATAGATAAGCCAAGACCGCTACCTTTTTCAGCACGCCCTTTATCACATTTATAAAGCCTCTCGAAAATATGTTTCAAATCTTCTTTTTCAATGCCTATCCCGTTATCAGTTAATCGAATTTGCATATTTTTTTCCTGCTTTGATAGGAATATTTCTATTTTGTCTGCATGACTGTGGGAAATTACATTCTGAATAAGATTATTCAATATCCGCATATAACCGTCCGTATCAAGTTTTACCCGGAAAGGCTGTTCGGGAATATCAATGTTATAATCTATCTGCCTATCTTCAAATATAGGTATCCAGTCAATCAAAATATTTCGTGTTAGTTCCGCAGCCTCAACGGTATTTATATCCATAGCAAACTCATTAGAGTTTAATTTGAACCAGTCAAAAAGAATATCTATATATTCTTTCAAATCGTGAGCTTTACGACGGGCAGTTTCGATATAGTCGTCCTTGTCTTTTCCTGTGACAATTTCTTTATGTGCGGCGTCAAGATACCCAATAAGTGTTGTAAGCGGTGTCCGAACATCATGGGAAAGGCTTGTCATAAGCTGGCGGTTCGTTTCTTCTGCCTGCCGGACAGTAGACAACCTTTTCTCATAAGATACAACAATCTCATTGATTTCATAAGCAAGAGGAGCTACCAGTTCATTTGTTGCTGATAAAATCCGCCTGTTTCCATTCCCATTTTTTACATCAGCCAATGCGTCTGTTATTTCTGCTATTTGCTTTTTTACACGCCGGATAACAAGGCAAGAAACAAAAATAGAAAAAAGTGCAATGATAATTGATAGAAAAATAATCGCTTCCATAAAAAATCAAACCTCCTTGCTAAAGCGATAACCAATTCCCTTAATTGTCTGAATGTATTTGGGGTTTCCGGGATTAACTTCTAATTTTTTACGAAGTCGGCTAATAATCGCCATAATGTTACTGTCATCATAAACATATTCTTCTCCCCACACTTCTTCATAAATCTGTTGCTTTGTCAAAATTTTTCCTTGATGTTTCGCGCAGTATAAAAGCAGGTCAAATTCCTTTGGGGGCAACTCAAAAGTTCCATTTTCCGTAATAATAGAACGATTTTCAAGGTCTATTTTCAATCCGTCAAATTCAAGCTGCTGTGTTATTCCGTCTGTTTGATTGAAACGGGTATAACGCCGTATAAGAGAAATAATACGGGCTATTAGTTCGTCCATATCAAAAGGCTTTGTTAAATAATCATCGGCTCCTGCTCGTAAGCCGCGCACTTTGGAAGCACTGTCATTTTTAGAGGTAAACATCAAAATCGGCAGACTGTTTTCTTTTCTGATTTCTTCCAGTGTTTCAAATCCGTCCATACCGGGCATCATAACGTCCAGTATCACAAGTTGATATTCTTTTTCTTTTAATTTTTGTAATCCCTCTTTTCCTGTATTACAAAAATCAGCTTCTATATCTTCTGATAAAACGCTTCGCTTAATCAGCGCACAAAGCTCTTTATCATCATCTATAATCAAAACTTTATTCATGGTGTAGCTCCTTTCCTTGTTTTGTTCTCCCGTCAATCGGTTTTTCCGCGTCCTTTGGTATCAGCCACATATATCCAAGTTTTGAAACACCCGGTATGCGGTTTTCTCTGCAAAGTACCTGTACCCGCCTTTCAGAAATCCCCCATTTCTTCGCTGCTTCGGGGCAAGACATATATTCCATAACACCCAAGTCCTTTCTACAAATCATATCAGTATAATTATAGTCGGATACACGAACAATAGCAAGTATATAGATATGAATTATTATGGCTAATTAGTGGAACTGTATAGGCATATCCAAGAAGAAAGGGGAACAGTAAAATGTAACTGGGTGAATAGATATGGCAAAAAGACCAGTAGAAAAATATGACTTCAAAGCATTTGGAGAAGCAATAAAAGCTGCGCGGACGGGACGCAAGGAAAGCCGTAAACAGGTAAGTGATGAAATGTATATTTCCCCCCGCTACCTTGCGAATATTGAAAATAAAGGACAACACCCCAGTCTGCAAATCTTTTTTGAGCTTATGCTCCGTTACAATATATCCGTAGACCAGTTTCTTTTAGATACGCCCGCCCAAAAAGATACAAAGCGGCGGCAGCTCGACGCTCTCCTTGATGATATGAGCGATAATGGCATACGGATTGTAACGGCAACTGCAAAAGAAATTTCAGAAGTCGAAAAAGAGGACAAATAAATGTGTCCGGCAAATTGAATATGGATTTTCGGAAGCGTTGTAATCTTTTTTAAGATTACAGCGTTTTTCTTTTGCATAAGTTCGGCAAAATGGTTTTTTCTCCGTAGAGGGAAATAAGGACATAAAAGATAAAAAACTTTCTTAGCAAGCATAGGAAAAGAGTACCCTTTTCCGTATTTTCTCTCTCCCGTCCTGCGGTGCGTCGGTTGAAAATTGCTTGTTGGGAAGTGTCCCAAACC
>ENA-OZGU01001032-OZGU01001032.1-human-gut-metagenome-genome-assembly--contig:-NODE-1032-length-17670-cov-16.269997_pt1 | contig 17670 bp, 16 predicted proteins | sample MGYA00244662_ERZ653670 | MGnify/ENA primary metagenome ERZ653670 (study PRJEB26926, sample SAMN06165224) | human gut metagenome | biome: ENVO:00009003; feature: ENVO:2100002; material: ENVO:00002003...
TGCAAAAGCAAGCGTTCCTGTCAGCAATCGCTTTACTAGCTTATTCATATTTTCTCTTTCTCCTTTCGATTTTGGGTATGAAAAAAGCCGTCCATTTCTGAACGACTGGAAATAGAAAAGGAACGCCAAAAGTGTACGTTCCGTAGTCTATAAAATATTTAATTTTTCTCTCTGGTGTGCTATCTGACGCCAATTTTGACCCCAAATTTCTGAAAAATGACGATTTTTGATGAACAGCTACAAATTTTCAAAATCCGTGAAGCCCTTGTAACTAGGGCGTTACGAGACTATATGAAACTAGACAAAACCAACGTCACAATAACATAAGGTGAGTGCTAATTATTTTAATTTTTTCGTTTATTTTATTTTCAAACAAAAATGAAGGCAGATCTTCTATATGATATCTTGGAAAATCTGCCTTCATTTCTTCTAATTTTTATATTCTTCTACTTCTTTCAGATATGGAATGGATGGGGCTGCCCCTTGTCTGCTTACTGCAATTGCTGATGCTTTGGATGCGGTATCCATTGCTTCTTTGATCGTTTTTCCATTTAAGATACCTGCAATAAAATATCCGGTATAGGTATCTCCTGCTGCCGTTGTATCGACTGTCTTTACCTTATAAATTGACTGTTCCACATATTCATCACCAGATATACATACAGATCCTTCACTTCCTAAAGTTAATACGATGGTTGCTTTTGGGAATTTCTGATGTAACAGACCACTAATATATTTCCCATCAATTTCTTTTGGTTCTTCCATATCAAGAATCTGCATTGCTTCTATTTCATTTAAAAGAAAATAGTTAATCTGATCTAGTGGAAGTTCTTTTATCTTCTCATTCATTGGAGATGGATTTAAAATGATCTTCATTCCAATTTCTTTTGCTTTCTTTACAATATATGGAAGTTCATTGATCTCATTTTGGATCAGTAAATAATCTTCGTTTTTAAAATGTTCAAAGACTTCATCTACTTGTTCCTTACTGATTGCCTGATTAGCTCCTCCAAATAGAATAATACAGTTATCGCCCTCTTCATCATTTTGTATGATCGCATTTCCTGTTCTTACGTCTTCAAGGATCTTAACAAGATCTGTATTTACTCCTGCTTCTTTTAATTGATCTAACAAAAATAGTCCATCCATGCCAATCGCTCCTGCATGATATGTTTCCATTCCTGCACGTGAAAGTGCAATGGACTGGTTTAATCCTTTTCCGCCTGTATATACGTTCAACTCTTCTGCAGACAATGTTTCTCCTTTTTTCACAAAATGAGAAACTTTATATACATAGTCAATATTTAATGATCCAAATGATAATATTTTCATAGAAACCTCTCTTTCTACAATCCGCTCCATCTTCGATATTCTTTTGCTTCTATCCCAAATGGTTCTAATAGTTTTGCTGCAATATGATACATCATTTCTTCTATGCTCTCTGGCATATGATAAAAAGTCATCATTGGTGGAATGATCCGCACATTCGGAATCATTGCCAATTCCTGAAGATTTCTAAGATGAATCGCACTCAGTGGTGTCTCTCTTGCTGCAAGCACCAATGGCCGTTGCTCTTTGATCGTTACATCCGCTGCACGAAGTATCAGATTGTCTGCATATCCACTGTGAATTCCTGCAATTGTCTTCATACTACATGGGACAATGAGCATCCCTTCCGTCTGAAATGATCCACTGGCTGGTCCTGCACCGATCTCTCTTGAATCCAGAACATGATCAGCAAGTTTTTCAACCTCTTCCACCTTCATTTTTGTTTCATGTTCTAAGGTCAGTTTGGCACTATCTGTCATAACCAAATAAGATTCAAAATCCTTCTGCTCTTGCACCAATTTTAGACACTGGATCAAGATTGGAATTCCACTTGCCCCTGTTGCTCCTATGATCAGTCGTTTCTTCATTCAAATAAATTTCCTTTTCCTATTTATATTCTGTATTTTATGATAACCAGTGTTCCGGATCAACTTCCATAAATCTTGCTCTCTTGAATCGCTCTTTCTGATCATATGGAACAGTACAGTCAAAGATTGTCTTGCATGCAATCCCATGATCTCTGATACTTGAAGAACATGTTGGATCGTTGGATGGATCCAGCGGATGACATCTTACCCCTGGAATCGTGATGATATCTGCATCTCCCTGGAATCTTGTATTCATTGCCCATAATACATCATTCATATCGAAACAGTCGACGTCCTCGTCTACCAAAAATACATGCTTCAGTTCACTGAATGCTGAAAATGCAAGAAGTGCTGCCTGTCTTTGTCTTCCTTCATCGCTGGCTTCTCGTTTCTTAAACTGTAAGACTGCCATGTATTTTCCACCGCCTGCGGAGCCGCAGTATACATTCTGAAGACGTCCCGGCATCGCTTTTTCTACCATTCCATAAATACTTGCTTCTGTTGGGATTCCAGCCATAGATACATGTTCTTCACTTGGCCCGATGCATGTCTGCATGATCGGATTTTCTCTGTGTGTTACCGCTTTGACTTTGATCAGCCAGCACTGTGAACTTGCAGGTCCTGTGTATCCTGGAAATTCTGGCATTGCATAGCCTGTATGGCTGTTCTGGTCTTCCTGTACTCGGACATTTGGAATCACTTCCCCTTCGATGACATATTCGGCATTTGCAATTGCCATTTCGTTAACTGTTAAGCATTTACAAAGCTCTACTGGTTCATTTCTCAATGCACCTGCTACAGATAATTCATCGTATCCCAGAGGTGTTGTTGGTGCCTCGAAACAAGAACCGATCTCGATCGCCGGATCCACTCCGATACTGATTGAAATTGGAAGTTTCTGTCCTAATTCTTCTGCACGTTCTGCCATTGCTCCGATGTGTCTTGCTCCAGGAGTGAAGAAAATAGAAAGTTCATCTTTTCCCTGAATGCATAATCTGTGGATGGTTACATCATGAACTCCTGTGTCTGGGTGCGTTGCATAGCACATACCCAATGTAATATATGGGCCTGCATCATCTGGTGTGTTGGTTGGTGCTGGTACCAGATCATACAAATTAAAGTCTGGATCTTCCACTTTATGAACAACCTGCTGACATGGTGCATCTCCCTGATATTCCACTGGTGCTATCGGATTATCTACGCTATGATAAAGTTTCTTTCCTAATTCTTCTGGTTTACAGTCCAAGAGCGCTGCCACACGCTTTCTGCTTGCTAATACACCAATGGCTACTCTGGCATCTTTATGTCCCTTGACATTATTAAATACCATCGCTGGACCTTCTTTTGTCGGGCGCTTTACAGTTCCACCTGCACCTACATAGCGGTAAACTCCCGCAAGTTCTGCCATTGGATCAACTTCTACATCAGTCTCTATGTATTGCCCCTCTATTTTCTTTAGCCGTTCTAACGCACTTCTTAAATCTCTTACTTTCCCTTCCATTTGTCTCCTTCTTTCTTATATGTCTCTTTCTCATTTCCGACGACATAATCCCAATGTTCAAGTACTGCTTTTCCTATCTCAGAATCATACATCTTCCCAAGATTTTTCTTAATTTCCTGATAACAAAAATCTCTATCATATGCCTTTCGATAGCAGCGATTCGATGACATGGCATCAATAGAGTCACAAATTGCTATAATCCTTGATCCTAAAGGAATTTGTTTTCCTTGAATCCCTGCGGGATATCCACCTCCATCATATCGTTCATGGTGATGAAGGACAATATCTTTTAATTCTCCCAGATAGTGAGATTTGCTCAAAATCTCTGCCCCGATCTCTGAATGCTTTTTCATCTGTTCCCATTCTTCTGGTTCTAATCTTCCTTCTTTTAATAATATTACATCTGGAACTCCAATTTTCCCAATATCATGTAAATGTGCTGCAATATGAATCTTCTGGATTTCTTTTTTCTTTAATCTCAAAACATAACAAACCCGCAAGGCCATGTCACTGACTCGCTTTGAATGTCCTGCTGTATATGTATCTCTTGCATCCAATGCACAAGTAATACATTCGATGATATCATGGTATTGTATTTCATGTTTGACTTTATACTGCTTCAATATATCTTTACCTCTTTTATACGGTTAGCTTTAACTAATGTAGTTTAGCATACTAAAATTAAGATGTAAACATTTCCATGAACGATAGGTCATTTTTACATGATATAAATATCACAATTTCCTCTGAAATGAAAAAATGGCAGATGAATTCTTCTCTAGATCCATCTACCATTTCTTCATTATCTTAAAAATATCTCCATTATAAATGACAGATTTCTATCTCATTCTCAACAAATGTCTTACGGATCTTCTCCACAAATAATAATGCTTTCTCTCCATCTCCGTGAACGCATACTGAGTCTGCCTTAATATCAATATCTTTTCCAGTGATCGAAGTCACTTTTCCTTCTTTTATCATACGAATAACTCGGTTGATCGCTTCATCTTCATCTTCGATCATAGCTCCTGGTTTTCTTCGATTCACCAGTGTTCCATCTTCTTCATAAGCTCTGTCTGCAAATACTTCACTGGCTGACTTTAAACCACAGTCTTTTGCTGCTTTGATCATCTCGCTTCCAGATAATCCCATAACGATCAGGTCTTTATCATATTCATAAATTGCTTCGCAGATCGCTTTAGACAAATCATAATCCTTAGCCGCCATATTATATAATGCTCCATGTGGTTTTACATGCTGTAATTTCACTCCGGCCGCTTTACACATTCCACCTATCGCACTGATCTGGTATAGTGTATATGCTTTCGCTTCTTCGTTGGAAATCGCCATGCTTCTTCGTCCAAATCCCATCAGATCTGGAAGTCCCGGATGGGCCCCAACTGCGATCCCGGCTTCTTTTGCTCTCTGGATCGTCTCCATCATAACCACTGGATCGGATGCATGATAACCACATGCAACATTCGCTGATGTGATCAATGGAATGATCTTATCATCATTCCCGATCGTGTAACGTCCAAAACTTTCTCCAAGGTCACTATTTAAATCTATCTGGTACATTTAATTTATACCTCCATTTCTTCCGTTTTATCGAATTTAATCTAATTTCAAGAGTCTCTCGATAAATCCTGTATCCGCTTTTCCTTCACAGAATTCACGATTATTCATCAGCTGATACTGGAAATCAAGGTTTGTATTGATTCCTAATATCACCATCTCATCAAGAGCTGATCTCATTTTCTGTAATGCTGCATCACGGTCTGGTGCGTGTACGATAACTTTCGCGATCATAGAATCGTATTCGGATGGAATACAGTACCCTGTATAAATTGCGGTATCTACACGAACTCCATTTCCAGCTGGCAAATGCAAATGTTTGATCACACCTGGACTTGGCATAAAGTTTTTCTCTGGAATCTCTGCATTGATACGACATTCAATCGCATGTCCGTTGATCTCCACATCTTCCTGTGTAAAACTTAATTCCATTCCCATAGCCACTCGAATCTGTTCAATGATCAGATCTGTTCCCGTAACCATCTCTGTGACCCCATGTTCTACCTGAATACGTGTGTTCATTTCCATGAAATAATAGGTTCCTTTTGGATCAAGGATAAATTCTATGGTTCCAGCATTGGTATACCCTACTGCTTTCGCTGCAAGGATCGCATCGTGATTCATAGATTTTCTGATCTTTTCCGTGATCGCTGGGGATGGTGATTCTTCGATCAGTTTCTGGTGGTTTCTCTGAACAGAACAATCACGTTCTCCCAAGGCTACGACATTCCCATGTCCATCTGCCATGATCTGAATCTCCACATGTCTTGGATTCTCGATGAATTTCTCAATGTACATCGTATCATCACCAAATGCATTGGCAGATTCTCTCTGAGCAGTATTGAAATTGAATTCAAAATCTTCTTTGGATCTGGAAACTCGCATTCCTTTTCCACCACCACCTGAAGATGCTTTTATCATAACTGGATAACCGATCTCATCTGCTAATTTCTCCCCTGTAGCTGCATCATAGACAGGTTCTTTGGTTCCTGGAACAACTGGAACTCCTGCTTCCATCATTGTTTTTCTTGCGTTTGATTTATTTCCCATGCTGTCAATGACTTCTGCACTCGGTCCGATAAATGCAATACCATTTTCTTTACATAAGCGAACGAAATCAGCATTCTCAGATAAGAAACCAAACCCTGGATGGATCGCATCTGCGTCCGTATTCTTTGCTGCAGAAATGATACGTTCCATGTTTAAGTAGCTGTTTTTTGCAGGTCCTTCTCCGATACATACTCTTCGATCTGCTAATTGTACATGAAGACTGTCTTTATCTTCTTTTGAATAAACCGCGATACTCTTGATCCCCATATTACGACAAGCACGAATAATGCGCACTGCGATCTCACCACGGTTCGCGATCAATATACTTCGAAACATACAATGCCTCCTTTAGTCTTCAATTTTTTTTACTTTAAATAATGGCTGTCCATATTCAACTTTCTGTTCGTTGCTTGCTAAGACAGCTTCAATCTCACAGTCATAATCACTTTCGATCTCATTCATTAATTTCATCGCCTCAAGGATACATACAGTCTGTCCTGCCTTGACTCTGTCTCCAACCTTCACAAATGCCTTGGCATCTGGGGATGGAGCCGAATAAAAGGTACCTACGATCGGAGATGTGATGTATGATTCATCTTCGGAATCAATACTTTCTACTGTATCAACACCCTGTGTGGAAACTGACATCGGTGCAGCAGGCGCTCCAACACTTCCTCTTCTGCTCATTTTGATCTTTACATCGCCTTCCTGAATGCTGAAATCAAGCATAGAGGAATTCTCGATGATCTTTACTAATTTCTCAATTTTATCTAAATTCACCGTTTCATTCTCCTTTTCTATTTAAATAGTGTGCTGATTCGTTTTGCAACGAGTCTGCAATCTAATACTTCTTTACAAGGTGTATAAATCTGGCTTCTGAAGTCATTCAGCTCTTTCATCTCATCTGCTAACAGCTTCTGGGCTTCTTCTACGGATACTGCCTGAAATCTTACTTTTTGTTCTGTTTTTCTTTGAACAAGTTTCGGAATATCTACAGAAACAACTGTCGCGATCTTCGCATATCCACCCGTTGTCTGGCGGTCTGCTAATAAGATGATCGGTTTTCCATGACTTGGTACCTGAACAGATCCAAAGGCGATTCCGTCAGATATGATGTCTGAAGTCGTCTTATATGCGATAAATGGTCCTTCTAATCGGCATCCCATGCGGTCAAATTCACTTGTTACTGTATATTCTGAATTTAAAAATGTTTCTCGGCCCTCTTTCGTAAACATCTTTTCCTGAGGTCCCATGACAACTCTTAATGTTATCTTTTCCTGATCAAATTCATCAAGATCCAGACTCCTTGATAAATAATATGGCAGATATCTTCGCTTTGCCCTGAACGCAATATAATCTTCATCTTCTAGTTTCCGGCCTTTATATCCACCGATCTGACATTTGATATTCGTAGAACGGCTTCCCATGACTACTGGCACATCAAGATAACTTGAAAATGCAATATATCCTCTTGTTCCAGTTCTTGCTCCGCCAAATGTCAAAATATCTCCACGATGCATATAAATTGCTGTATACATCTTGGCAGGTTTTCCATTGATCTGCGGGCGGAAATCTCCACCTGTGATTGAAATGATCGTCTCGGATGTAAATTCAAGTGTTGGTCCTATTAAGGTAAATTCAAGAACTGCTTCATTTTCCGGGTTATCCAGCAGGAGATTTGCAATCTTAAAAGAACGAACATCCATAACTCCGGATACACTAAATCCCTGACTCTGGTATCCTGTTCTTCCAAGATCCTGCACCGTTGTCATCATTCCGCCTTTTAATACACGAATTCCCATAATCTACACCTCCTTTGTATGAATGATACATTCATATGTTCCATTTTCAACCTGTTCTTTGATCTTTAAATACTCTTCTTCTGAAACAGGTACAAAACGGATATAATCTCCAGCTTCAAAAAGAATTGGATTCTCTCGTTCTGGATCATAGGTTTTTACTGGTGTCAGACCAAGTAACTGCCATCCTCCTGGTGAATCAAGCGGATAAATTCCTGTCTGAGAACCACCGATCCCAACACTTCCTGCCGGAATTCTGATTCTTGGGTTCGCCAGTCTTGGTGTATGAATTCTTTCATCGAGTCCTCCAAGATATGAAAATCCTGGCAAAAATCCAAGCATGTAGATCAAGTAGTCTTTGGAAGAATGAATCTTTATAACCTCTTCTTCCGTTAAACCAGCATTTTTTGCGATATTTTCAATATCTGGTCCGTATTCTCCTCCATAACATACTGGGATTTCAAAAATTCTGGATGTCGATGTCTCTTCATTGACATCCAGTTTTAGTAACTTCTGTAGACGTTTTGTTAATGTTTTGTAATTTACCACCCTCGGGTCATAATTGATCAAGAGACTGGTAAATGCCGGGATCATATCCTGCACACCTTCGATACGCTGCGCTTTTAAAAGATGTACAAAGGCTGTGATCCTTGCATTGATCTCTGGGGAAATTTCCTGTCCAAACTCAATGAGTAAGGCAGAATCTCCCGCAGTACTAATCTTTACTTCTTCCATGTTTCTTCACATAACTCCTTTCGGTCAGTCTGTGCTTCTATGTTTTAAACTTATCTGTTTATCCAGACAATTTTGCTTATGCAAATAATGCACTTAAGCTGCTTAATGATGTAATTCCAAGATATCCTGAAACAACAACTACCACGATTCCAAGAACCAGTAATAATACTGGATGATGATAATCTTCTCCCATAACAGATTTCTTCTGAGATGCGATCAGGCAAACTCCTAATGTGATCGGTAAGATCAATCCATTTAATGCTCCTGCAAGTACTAATAATACCGCTGGCTGTCCAGCAAGTGCCATACATACAGTACTGATCGCGATAAATCCTACAATAAACCATTTCTCATTCTTCTCAATCGTTTTGCTGAATGTCTTAAGGAAAGACACAGATGTATAAGCACATCCAACGATGGATGTGATCGCTGCGCATAAGATCACAAGTCCAAAGAATCTATAACCGATCTGTCCTGCTCCCTGTAAAAATGCATCCGCTGTTGGGTTCGCTGCATCTAATGTATGAGCTGGTGAAGTTGCTGTTGCTACAACCACTCCTAAAACTGCAAGGAATAAGAAGATACGTACGATCGTTGCAATTCCCATTCCCATAACAGAACTCTTATTGATCTCTTTTAAGTTCTCTTTTCCAGTGATTCCTGAATCGATCAGACGATGTGCACCTGCAAATGTAATATATCCACCGACTGTTCCTCCAAGTAATGTAAGAATCGCTGGAAAAATATCTCCCATAGATGCTGTTGGCATGATTGTTTCTTTTGCTGCCATACCAACTGGCGGCTGTACGATCAGGATCACAATAAAGATGACAAGGATCATGATCCCACCAAGGATCTTTGTAAGGTTATCCATAGCATTTAATGCATTCTTTGATAAAAATACGATGATCGCAATTGCTCCCGCAATAAAATATCCAACAGTAGTAGGAATTCCAAGAAGTGTATTAAAACCTAAAGCACCTCCACCAACGTTACCGATATTAAATACAAGACCACCTGCTACAACTAAAAATGCGATCACATATCCAAGTCCAGGAAGTACCTTATTCGCCACATCCTGTCCACGCATTCCAGATACGCACAGAACTCTCCATACATTTAACTGCACGATCGCTGCTAAGATCACGGAGATTAAAATTACAAATCCAAAGCTTCCATGCAGACTGTCTGTAAATTTACCAGTTTGTGTCAAAAATCCAGGTCCAATTGCCGAAGTTGCCATAAGAAATGCCGCACCGATCAAAGCGCTTGCACTTTTTTTGTTATTCTCTTTCTTCATAGTAAATAATTTCCTTTCCTTTTCGTAATAATTAATAATTATAACAAAACTTCTGACGATACGCAACTTTAATGCACTGATTTGACATAGTCTATCATGTATGTGACAGAAATAAAAGAAACTCAAATATTTGTGTTTCTTTTATTTCTGTCACATACAGCTGAAGTCTATTCAAACCACTATGGAGTGTGTATGTTTTACTGTATTGGTATTTATAATAAACATTCTGTCTACCACTACATAAATTGAAAGTCAATAACGTTTAACATGCGTCCATCAGCTTAAATTTTTTTATTTTTCTCTAAATACTCGATGACCTTCAACTCATACAATCAAATTTTATTCCTTGACCATTAGCTTTTTTAATTCCCGTCGTTTTTCAATCTCTAATTTTGAGAAGATCCTTGCTACAAGATTTTTCACGTACCCATAAGAATAATGCATAGACTCCGCAATTTCCTTGTTTTCCATTCCTTCTGCGATCGCTATTGCGATCTTCCATTCTGTTGGTGTTAACTGGCTTTTGATCTGCTTGGCATAATCTGATAATTCCATGGATTTTTTGTGCTGTCTCTGCTGATATCGTTCCAAATGCCGTTCAACCCTGGCAAGTAAGATTTCTTTTGCAAATGGCTTTACGATATAATCAACTGCCCCTGCTTTCAAGCCCCTTACTTCATAATCCATTTCTGAAAATCCGGTTAAAAATATGATCGGGATCAATTCACACCTTGGGATTTTTTTGATTTCTTCTAATGTTTCGTATCCATCCATCTGTGGCATATCAATGTCTAATAAGATCAAATCTGGAATGATATTTTTATTTAACAGATTTAATGCCTGTATTCCACTCTTTGCGACACTGACATTATATTGGTCAGATAAAATCTCTTCTGCTGTCTTTAGAAGCATAAGATCATCATCTATGATCAAAATATGATTCTCTCTCATTCCATTCCCTCCCATCGTTTCATAAGGATTTCTGCTTCATCAAAATCAAGCTGATCGATCCGTATTTCCATCTCTTTCAAGATATTTCTTTCTTCCTCGGATATCTTACCTTTTCGATAATACTGAATCTGTTCTTTCGCTTCTTTCGCCTGATATCTGGTGATAAATATTTTTAATTTTTCTTTGATTTCTTCTTTACTTTGCTTGTCTTTTTCTTCCTCTTTTTTCTGATCAAACAGAACATTTTTCGTCTGTTCAATAAATTCCCGTGATGCCTTAAATACTCGTCCCCACTCCAATTTAAGCAGATCATATGCAGACATGATGTATTCCATATCCTTTTGTTTCCCTCTATCTTCCATTTCTTTTGCAATCTCATACAAATGAATCGCACCTATCGCTTTTGCATTGCTCTTTAAGGTGTGCATCATCCTTGTGATCTCATCGACTTTCACTTCACTTTGTGTCATCAACTGCTGCATCTGTCTCATATATTCTTCCTGGTACTCCGTAAAGAATTCCATCAATTTACGATACTGCATAAAGTCTCCATCCAGAAGTCTAAGCCCCTCTTCGATCTTTATATCATTTTCTTTTAGCTGTCCCTTCAGCTGCTTAAATTCTTCATCTTTGATCTTTTGTTCTTCTTTCAGATCCTCACGAATAAATACAAGATCATCTCTCAAATATTTCATCAGCAGGTCTTCTAATTTGCTCCACATCACTGGCTTTGAAAGATACGCACAAAATCCTTCTCTTAAAAATGTCTGTTCAATTCCTTTCGTCACATCAGCAGTTAAAGCGATCACTGGAATATGAAATTGTACATCTTTCTTTAATTCCCTGATCGTATCGATTCCATCCATCTGCGGCATCATATAATCAAGTAAGATCAGATCATATACGTTTTGTCTGACTTTATGCACACATTCCTCTCCACTGGCTGCTGTATCCACAAACACAGCTGTACGCTTCAGAAGTGATCTTGTCACCATGAGATTTTCCGGATTATCATCTACAATTAAAATCTTTGCCTGCGGTGCAACAAATGATCTTCTCTTTCGTTCATCCGTTTCCTTCCATTCAACATTTGAAATCTTCCCATCAGATACCTTCTTCATTGGAAGCTGCACAAAAAAACTGCTTCCTTTGCCGTATACACTTTCTACCCAGATCATACCGTCCATCTGTTCTGCCAGCTGTTTTGCGATCGCAAGTCCTAATCCGGTTCCTTTGATCTTCTTATTTTTCTTAGAGTCTACTCTCATAAATGCATCAAACAAAACGGGCAAATTTTCTTCTTTGATTCCGATTCCTGTGTCTTTTACCTCGAAAATAAGCTTCGTTTCTTCTTCATTTTTACTGACTTTAATATCAATCTGACCTTCTTTGGTATATTTTACTGCATTATTGATCAGGTTCAAAAGAATCTGTTTGATATGTATCACATCACCGATCAGATACGCTGGCAAGGTCTTATCAAATATCAGATTCATTTTTAATGACTTTTGTTCCGCCTGTTTCTCTGCGATCAACATCACTTCATCAAGCAGCTGCCTGAGTTCATATTTTCCTTCTTCAATCTCCATTTTTCCGGATTCGATCCTTGAAATATCCAGAATATTATTGATCAATGAGATCAGATAACCTCCAGAACGTTCAATGCTTTTTGCATATTGGCGGATTTCTTTGCTTTCACTTTCTCTAAGAATCATCTCGTTCATTCCAAGCATTACATTGATCGGAGTCCGGATCTCATGACTCATATTAGCAAGAAATGCACTCTTTGCCTTGTTCGCTGACTGTGCTTCGATCCTTGCTTCTTCTAAGATTTCTTGTTGTTTGTTGTACATCCGAAAATGCAGATACATCACTGCTGCCACCGAAATACTAGATGCACAAAATCCTATCAACAGATCCATCACAACTTCTTTTTCAGAGGAGAACCATACAACCATCTGCGGATTTTGATAGGCGATCATGATCGTTGCTATATATACGACCATTTCCGTAAATGCTGTAAAAAACATTGCCTTTCCTTCCAACATAAAGACTGTAAATAAGATTCCAAAAATATAAAAAGAGACCATCCCTCCTTTGTAACCGCCGGATTTAAAAAATAAATATGGGAACATCACAAGAAAGATCGTAATGATCGTAACAACATAACAAAACTGATATCTGCCACTTTTGTATGCATAAAACAACAACACGAAAGACAACACTGCAATCCCAAAATTCAATCCTAGAATCACACTATCCTGATTATTCGCATATGATGAAATCCCATTGATCAGACTGATCATTCCACCAACTAATGCAAGCACATTAAATAATCTTACCCGAAATGGAAGGGATAACCGAAACAGTGAATGTTCTCCCTGCAATATCTGACGAAACCATTTTCCCACGAACTTTCCTCCCCTTTCATGATCTTGCTTCTAGTTTATCACGCTCTTTCTTATCTCCCTAGTTACTATCAGTCATCTCTTTTTGGAATGCTGTTCTAAGAAATGCAATACCGCATCATAAACTTTCTCTACATCATCTTCATTTAAGATCTCATGTCTCCGATTTAAAAATAACATTCCACGTACCTGATTATACCCTCGCTTTTTTAAAGTTGTCATTGCCTGTGCATACTGTTTCTTTGAACCAATGCATGGATCATCTGCTCCTGCGATAAACAAGATCGGAAGTGACGGATGTTTTACCTGCCATCCTTTTTTGTTGTAAGTTTCATCCATTAGTAAAAACAGATTTAAAAATCCATTATTACTAAATACGAATCCATCCAATGGATTTTCATCATAAGCTTTTACATTTTCTTTGTTATAACTGATCCAGCCATTTTCGGATTCATCTTCTCCTAATGCCTTTCCATATAAGCCAAATGCCATCTTCTGAAAGAACTTTCCTTTTTTGTGTGCTCCCATTTTACAAGCAGTTTTTGCAAGAAATTCTGCTGCCTTTGCTGCTTTATTTTCACTTGGACTTCCACATACGATCAGAGAGTCCAGCTCATCATCATATTTTTTCAGATAACAACGAACCACCAAAGATCCCATACTATGTCCGAACAAATGATATGGAAGTTCTTCCCCATATCGTTCTTTCATCCATGTTGTTACCTGATGAGCATCTTCTATGATCGCTTTTCCACTGTCATCATAAAAATACCCAAGGTCTGACGCATTTTTGACACTCTTACCATGACCTCTATGATCATGGATCACACTGATATAGCCATTGTTACACAACATTTGCATTAAAGGCTCATAGCGTTCTTTATGTTCTGCCATACCGTGGCAGATCTGTACGATTCCCTTTGGAGATTGTTCTGGTTCCATAAGCAGTACATGTAGTTTTAATCCATCTTGTTTTGATGTCAGGTATACTGTTTTTTTCATTTCAAGTACCTCCGTTCCTATTCTTATTTTTAGTTTAACACAAAATTATGATTATATGGTAAACTAAACTTAATAACTACTAACTCTTTCATGGAGGGATTCATTATGAAAATTAGAATAAAAAAAGTGACTGCATTGCTTCTTTCCTGTATGCTGCTTTTTTCGATCAGCGGCTGTCAGAAGAAACGTACTGCGAAAGAAGTTTTGGAATCAAGTCTTAAACAAAGTTCCAAAGTAAAAGATGCTGATTTCAGTGGAGAAGCTTCTTATAAGATCGCAAATAGTGAGGCTTCTTCATCCTCAAACGTTACGATCAAGATGAATTTTGACACAAAACTACAGACTGTTGATAAAGATCAGTTAAAAATGTCTATGACTTCTACCTTAAACATGCTTGGGCAGACTATGGATATGAATATGTATTATTCTGATGGTTATTATTACATGAACACCAATGGAACAAAGCAGAAAATAAAAATGGATATCGCAGGTCTTCAAAAACAGATTCAGTCAACCACAGGTCAGACTTCTTTGCCTGCAAAATATTACAAAGATCTGAAACTTAGTGAAAAGGATGGAAATACTGTTCTTAAATACAGTATTAATAATGATGGATTGAATCAATACGTCAAAGATGTTACCTCCCAGATGACAACTGTAACTGGTGGAAGTAATTCCATTAAGGTTTCTTCTCTGACCGGTACAAAAACATTGAATGACAAAGATCTTCCTGTAAAAGAATCCATCCAGATGGTTATGGAAAGCGGTGACAATGAGACAGGTTCGATCACTTTAAAAATGAACCTGACTTATCATGATCCTGGAAAATCTGTGACTGTGACCTTACCTGAGGATCTGAATACTTATCAGGAAATTTCAAATTAATAAATTTTATTGCATAGGAAATTCTAATAAAATCCTCAAGCAAACGACGTAAGCATCTTATTCTTTTGAATATAATACTTACGTCGTTGTTTTTTATGATCTTATTTTAACTTGATCTTGATCGTTGCTTTTTTATTACTTCCATCTATTGCCATCGCTGTGATCTTTATAGTCTTTTTCTTTCCCGCTTTCTTTGTCTTTACTTTACCACTTGATGTAACGGTTGCATATCTTGTGTTGTTTGATGTCCAACGAAGTTTTTTATTGGCTCCTTTGCTTGCTTTGACTACAGCTTTTAATTTTACTGTCTTTCCTGCCTTAACACTCTTCTTTCCTTTGATCGTGATCTTCTTTACTTCACCTTTCATAACCCGGATCACAAATGTTTTCCTTTTACCGCTTCCATCTGTTGCTATTGCTGTGATGATAACCTTTTTGCCTGCTGCTTTTTTGTTGATCTTTATGACTCCATTTTTATCTACTGTGGCAAGTTTAGAATTGTTTGTCATCCATTTTACTTTGTCTTTTGGCAGATTAGTTGTCAATTTGATCTTTTTGCCCGGAGCGATCTTGTCAGAGATCGCACTGATCGTGATATTTTTGATCTGCTGATCATTCCTGCCTGTATTGTTCGTTTGATCATCTTTTTTTGTATCTGACGTGTTATTATTTACTGGCACTTTTTCTACGGTAAATTTAACCGTTGGTCTTGTGACGGTCTGGTTTGTTGCATAATGGTTCATGTTGGTTATTGTATGATATTGGTCTTCATCAATAAAATATGTGAGATAGTAAGTTCCTTCTTTTTGTGCTGTGACTTTCTGCGCACCTTTTCCACCACTTAATGTAATATCTCCATTTTCTATTGAATCTCCACTGGCATCTGTTATTTTCCAAGTACCATATTTACTTTGGAAACCGTAATATGGTGCTTCGTTTGCATTCCATCCCTCTAATTTAATCTGTTTTAGAGAAAAACTCTCTCTTTCATTAATCTTCTGCTCATTTCGATCTGCCGCAACTTTTGCAAGTGGTCTTGTTGGAATCAGTTCATCAACTTTACTCTCTGTTGTCAATAGATCTTCTGTATAAGAACCACCTGCTGTACACATTAAAACATTCCGGCTAATGCGGTTGATCGCTTTGTCTGCTGTTTGATCATTCTTAATATTTGTCCAACTGATTCCGTCTTTATCTGTATCTGTAGGATGAAGAACTGCTCTGTTTTTTAAGGAAGCTCTTGCATTACTTCCACTGAATGTTCCTAGCACATATGTTGCTGCAGCATTGTAGCCTACGATCGTTACATCATAATTGATCAGTACTGGACATTTATAATAAGTCACTGCCTTCTGTTTTTTCTGTTGTTGCCTGATATAGGCTGCCGTATATGGTGGTAATGTTATTGTTGCTTCGGACGATGTTTCTGTTGTCTTACTTTCACTTTTCTCATTAGACCATCCATTTTCAATTGCCTGTGATGTATTAAACCCAATAGTCCCTGTAATTTCTCCAAATACACCTAATGCTTTCTTATATTCTACGGACACTGATTCTTCATACGTATATGATTTAGATCCATTTACTGCATTTGTAACTGTATAGTTTACCGCATTTGTTAATGACTGCGTTCCAGAAACTGTCGTTCCACTGTCATTATTGTAGCCTGCCGTATACATTGGACTTTTTTCTTGTTCATCACTGATCTCACGATGATAACTTCCTTCATTCATTGGATAGATTGGTGAAACCTTGAAATTATGGAAGTACATCGTCATTGCTCGAAATTGAACTGTTAAATAGGCATCAAAAACAGGCAAAAGTATCGTTTTATAATAAACAGGACCTTCTTCGTTACTATTTGATAATTGGGATGCTTCTTTTGCTGTTACAAACACTTGCATCTTTTTCCCATTCATAACTTCATAGTTGTTTATTTGATCTATTGCTTTTTTCTGTGCATTTTTCAGACTGTTATCTGTACCTTCAAATATGTTTGGTACTAAAAAAAGATAGTTATCTACCCTACCTTCTGGAAGATCTTTTTTTCCATAAACTGTTAGATTCTTTATATATTTCGTTGGTGTATCATTCGCCCTGGCTCTTTCAAAAAGGCAAGCTCCCAAATACTCCCAGTCATTGACTAACGAACTTGTCGATGTGTTCATCTTGTATTGCTCATCTTGAAATGATGTCTGCAATGCTTTCTGATAATTACTTGTGTTCGTTCCATCTGCAATATTAATATCAGCTTTTCGATAATAAATCTTGCCACTGCCGAGTGCCTGCGTATCTTTATCTTCCAATATTGCTGGAATATCACTTAACGCGTTTATGATCTCATTTTTGCCTGCTGCCTGCACTGTCATTGGTAAAAAACTTGTGATCATCATAACAAGACTTAAACATACCGATATCATTTTATATGTTATCTTCTTGTCTTTTTTCAACTTTTTCATAATACCACTCTCCTTTTCCATAAGATTGCATTTATGCAAATCTGTCTCTTATACACATCTCCGAGCCCACGAGACACTGAGCGATCTCG
>ENA-OZGU01001041-OZGU01001041.1-human-gut-metagenome-genome-assembly--contig:-NODE-1041-length-17578-cov-6.300919_pt1 | contig 17578 bp, 10 predicted proteins | sample MGYA00244662_ERZ653670 | MGnify/ENA primary metagenome ERZ653670 (study PRJEB26926, sample SAMN06165224) | human gut metagenome | biome: ENVO:00009003; feature: ENVO:2100002; material: ENVO:00002003...
TGTGTATAAGAGACAGTCGCCCGCCGTCCGCTGGGACAGCGGCGGGCCGGGCGCAGAACGGATACGACCGGCATGTCCGATCTCTTCACGCAGGGGAATCTGTTCGCACAACCGGCGGAGGCAGCGGAGGCTGCGGATGCCCCGGCAGCAATCGCTGCACCGGCTTCGGAGAATAAAGATCCGCGGCCCTTTACCGGCACGATGCTTCCGCACTACAAAGAGCGGTCGTTGGTTCTGTTCGAAGGGCAGGTCGGGCGTCTGGGCGGCCTGACACGACAGGGCTGCACGTTCCATCCCGAAGAGCTGGGAACCTTGTCCCGATACCGGGCCGAACGCTATATCCCGCTGCGGGATACCTACCAGCTGCTCTACCGGCTCGAAATGCAGAACGAGATCGAATACAAGGGCCTGCGGCGCAAACTCAACGGATGTTACGAGAACTTCACGGCTCTGTTGGGCGATCTGAACAAGAAGGAGAATGCCGCCTTCATCCTGAACGATCCCGGCGGGCGGGAGGTGCTGGGGCTCGAACGCTTCGTAGAAGGCCGAAAACAGCTCTCCGACATCCTCCGACGCCCCGTATCGTTCGACCCTAACGAGATCAAACACGTCGATACGGCGGCCGAAGCGCTGGCCGCCTCGCTCAACAAGTTCGGACGGGTGGAGTTTTCCTATATGGAGTCGCTCGCATCGCGTTCCCGGCAAGAGCTGATCGACGAGCTGGGCGATCGCATTTTCTACAATCCGATGGTCAAGGGGTATGAAATCCGCGAACGGCTCGCGGCAGGGAATGTCGTCGCCAAAGCCGAATGAATCGAAAATTACCTCAAGGAAAACCCCGACGACGATGCCAGCCGCCGTTCGCTCGCGCTGCTTCGTGAGGCCGCACCCAAACGCATTGAGTTCGAGGAGCTGGATTTCAACCTCGGCGAGCGATGGATACCGACCGATATTTACGAAGGCTTCTGCGAGCATTTCTTTCAGGTTCCCGTATCGGTAAGCTATTCGGCGAAGATGGATGCCTTCGGCATCGAGAACCACGGGTACAGCCCTCTGATCTCCCAGAAATACGTCGTCAAAGGAGACTTCGAGGTCTACGACGGTATGGATCTGCTGCATCATGCCATGCTCAACACGCTGCCCAACATCAACAAGGACGGCGGCAAGGACGAACACGGCAAGACCATCCGGATTCCCGACTTCGAGGCCCGGCAGAAGGCCGACACGCTCATCACCGAAATCCGGCAGGCGTTCGTCGAATGGCTGCATGCGCAGCCCGACGATTTCAAGGAGCGGCTGACCGATCTCTACAACCGCAAATTCAACTGCTATGTCCGTCCACGCTACGACGGCAGCCACCAGCAGTTTCCGGGGCTCGACCTGCGGGGGCTGGGTATCGAAGACCTGTATCCCAGCCAGAAGGATGCGATCTGGATGATCAAGCAGAACGGCGGCGGTATCTGCGACCACGAGGTCGGTACGGGCAAGACGCTCATCATGTGCGTCGCAGCGTATGAGATGCACCGTCTGGGACTGGCCCGCAAGCCGATGATCATCGGTATCAAAGCCAACATCCACGAGATCGCCCGAACCTTCCGCACGGCCTATCCCAATGCCCGTCTGCTCTATCCCGGCAAGGAGGACTTCACGCCGGAGAACCGCCTGCGGATCTTCAGCGACATCAAGAACAACAACTGGGACTGCATCATCCTTACGCACGAACAATTCGGCAAGATACCCCAGTCGGCTGAGGTGCAGCAACGGATTCTCCGGCAGGAGATGGACGACATAGATGAAAATCTGGCGTCCTACGAAAAGCAGGGCGGACATGTGGACGGCTGGATTCTGCGCGGTCTGGAGAAACGCAAGGAGAATCTGGATGCCAAGCTCCACGAGTTGCAGGAGACAATCGACGCGCAAAAGGACGATACGGTGGATTTTCAGCAGATGGGAATAGACCATCTGTTCGTCGATGAATCGCACAACTTCAAGAATCTGATGTTCAACACCCGCCACAGCCGTGTGTCGGGACTGGGAAATACCGACGGCAGTAAGAAGGCCATGAATTTGCTGTACGCCATCCGCACCATTCAGCAGCGCACGGGGCGCGATCTCGGCGCGACGTTCCTTTCGGGAACGACCATTGCCAACTCCCTGACGGAGCTGTATCTGCTGTTCAAGTATCTGCGTCCCAAAGAGCTGGAGCGGCAGGACATTCCCTGCTTCGATGCGTGGGCCGCGGTATTCGCGCAGAAAACATCGGAGTTCGAGTTTTCGGTGACCAACGAAGTGATCTCCAAAGAGCGTTTCCGCTATTTCATCAAGGTTCCGGAGCTGGCCATGTTCTACAACGAGATTACCGACTACCGCACAGCCGCAGACGTGGGAATCGACCGTCCCGAGCTGGACGAGGAGCTATGCCAGATACCTATGACCGACGATCAGCAGGCATTTTTGGACAAGCTGGTGCTCTTCGCCAAGACGGGAGATCCCGAACATATCGGACGCGCCGACCTGAGCGACGGGGAGGTCAAAGCCCTGATGCTGTTGGTGACGATGTACTCCAACAAGCTCTCGCTCGACATGCGGCTGATAAGTCCTGCGTATGCGGATTCACCGGGCAACAAGGCCAGCCGCAGTGCCGCCAACATCGCTGAATACTACCGGCGATACGAAGATCAGAAAGGCACGCAGATGGTCTTTTGCGACCTCTCGACCTATAAGCCCGGCATCTGGAACGTCTATTCGGAGATCAAACGCAAACTGGTCGAAGACCACGGTATTCCGGCGCAGGAGATCCGCTTCGTACAGGAAGCCGCGAGCGACAAGGTGCGGCAGGCGATGTTCGACGCCATGAACGAAGGGAAAATCCGGGTGCTCTTCGGCTCGACGCAGAAACTCGGAACGGGAGTCAATGCCCAGCAACGAATCGTCTGCATGCACCACCTCGACATTCCGTGGCGGCCGATGGATCTGGAACAGCGCAACGGCCGCGGCGCACGGAAAGGCAACATAGTCGCCAAGGAGTATGCCGGCAATAAGGTCAAAGCCTATGTCTATGCCGTTCTGCGCACGCTCGATGCCTATAAGTTGAATCTGCTGCACAACAAGCAGCAGTTCATCGACCAGCTCAAGCGCAACCGGTTAGGTGCGCGGCGGCTGGACGAGGGGGCCATCAGCGAGGATTCGGGGATGAACTTCGCGGAGTGGATGGCCGTGGTGTCGGGAAATACCGACCTGCTGCAAAAAGCCAAGCTCGAAGGCCGGATCGCGGCGCTGGAGAGCGAGCAGACGATCTTCATGCGCACCCGGCATGAGGCGCAGAGCCAACTGCAACGCTACACGGCGGAGATCGGACGACGGGATACGATGCTCGAACGTCTGAAACGCGACTGGGACTATATCAACGAGGTGGCGCCGCCGGACGCCAAAGGCAAGCGGGCCAATCCCCTGCGGATCGACGGCGTGGAATCCGCGGATATTGTCGCTCACGGCAAACGCCTCGTGGAGATCGACCGCACGGTAAATACCGGCGACGATTACCAGAAAATCGGCACGCTGTTCGATTTCCGCATTCTCGTCCGCACCGAGCGGATGCAGAAAGACGGGCTGGCGCTTACAGTCAATAAATTCATGGTCGAAGGGTTGGACGGCATCAAGTACACGTTCAACAACGGGCATCTGGCTGCGGAGCCGAAAATCGCAGCGACGAACTTCATCCGGGCGCTCGACACGATACCGTCACTGATGGCGACCTACGAGAAAGAGAAAAAGCAATTCACCCGCGACATTCCGACCTTCGAGCAACAGATCGCAGCCGTATGGCCCAAAGAGGAGGAGTTGAAGCGGCTCAAGGCCGAGGCAGAGTCGCTGACCCGGAAGATTCAACTCGACATCGCACAGAAGCAGCAGGAGATGCAGGCGAAAACAGCAGATAACCGCAATGAGCCGAAGATCGAAAACGCGGAGATTGAGGACGAGACCGCCAGACCGTCGAAGGCAGAGCCCCTTTCTGCGGCATCCGGGAACCAAGAAGAACCGCCGGAAGAACGGGAGCACGTCGTGCCTCCGCCCGAATCGGACTTTATCCGCAATCATATTCTTCTCGTGCGACCCGCGACGAACGTGAAGGCCAAAGGGCCGAAAATATAAAAAAGCGAGGCTGTCTAACATTTGTTAGGCAGCCTCGTTGAATTTGAGAGGTTATTCCCGATCAATCGTAATCGCCGTATCCGGCACCGCTTGTTCCATCGTCTGATAGAAAATACGCTTACTCTCCTGCATGTCTTTCAGATTGATGAAATCCAGTACATTATAATATTGCTTGCCATCCTGATCCTCGACGGGGCAGAGTTTTCCGCGACGTTTGTATTTCTCGACGAAATCCGGATCGAGTCGGATGAGCTGGCAGACTTCCTCCTGCGTCATCGAAAGAGAAATACGGCGCTCCCGGCAGACATGCTGCAATACGAGGAGCATGTTCGAGGCTTTCATGTGGCTGCGAACGAGCAGAGCGAATTTGCTTCGCTCGATAAGAATCATCTTTTTCATGACTTCTTTACTTTATTAGTTGATGTGGTGTGGGGTTCATTCCGGAGGGCTTCGAGAACGCGCGATCTGCTGTAATAGATTTTGCCGCCGTGCTTGACATAAGGGATCGTGCCGTCGCTCCGACGACGGGAGAGGGTACGGTCGGACATCCGGGTAAGCATGCGGACAGCCGGAGTGTCGATCAGGTCATCGGGTAAAGGTCGAGAATTGTTTTGGATCAGTAGTTCGAGACGATTGAATCGTCGCAATACCAGACGTAATAAACGCAGAGTCGGGTTACCTTTCAATGGTTTCATTGCAATGATCGTTGGTTAGACGATGCAATGATAGGAAACATCCCGATAGCAATAATTTAGTTAAAACAGGCAACTAAATAATCGACTCGCTCATAGCACAAAAAAGCATATCCGAGTTGGATATGCTTAAATAGTATTTAATGCTTTTTTATTCGTTAATTTGCTTATGTAGAATATTTTAACTACCTTTGTCGTGAGTTCTTGGATTTATTGTATAAGGGTGCAACAGAATGTAAGACTTCCGTCACCAATTCGTAACCCTTCCTCTTTTCGATAAAAATACCGTTCTGATTTACAGAACGGTATCTCAAAAACAGTCATCCCACGTTTAAGGAGATGGTTTATGCGAATTTGGGAAAATCGATCGCCGAAAAATTTCTGATCCCGTATAATGAAAAGTTGTATGCGTGCGATCTGGATCATCTCGATATGGACGCGATGGGGCGTTTCTTCCCGAAAGCGAGCCGCGAAGAGATTGTCCGTAATTTCAGGGAAAAGGATAATGCGTCTTACAATAGTCGTTTTACATATTCTCGCAACGGAGCGATCGAGTACATTCGTTCGTTGTTGAAAAATATTGATGAGAGTAAGATAACATATAACGAAACGTTGTTGAAGATCGATTCTATCCGGAAAATAGCTGTAACAGATCGTCGTGAGATTCGTTATGACCGTTTGATATCGACGATACCTTTTCCGGAATTGTTGTCTAAAACCGGTATTGCATTTCCTGATGGACTTTTTTCTTGGAATAAAGTGTTGGTTTTCAATTTGGGATTTGATCGTAAAGGAAATGATCGGGTGAATAGTTGGGTGTATATTCCGTCCAAAGAGTTCATTTTTTACAGAGTCGGTTATTATGACAATATTTTGTCCGACGATCGGATGTCTTTATATGTGGAGATCGGGTTTCCTCGGAATGCAGTCTTGCAGTCGAAATCCGATTATTTGGATCGCGTACTTCGGGATTTGAAAAAAGCCGGAATTATATCGAATCAGAATCTCATTGATTATGAGGTAATCCTGATGGACCCGGCTTATGTTCATATTAATCGGGAAAGTCTGCTGGCTGTTTCCCGATATAAGGAGCGAATGGCTCGGCATGACATATTTTCTATTGGGCGTTATGGAAGTTGGACTTATTGTTCGATAGAAGATAATATTTTGGAAGCTGAAAATTTAGCGCAACAATTGATTGATCGATCTCCTGTTTTGTCGCAGATAGAATGAAAACCGATTTTAATTTGCGCTGTAAGATTTGAGAACCGGCTTTAAGCCGGTTCTTGTTGTATTTTCCGGGAGAGGCGTGGTATTCGTTCGTCAATGCGGTTGTAGATGGAGTAGAATTTCGTCGTGGGCAGCCGACAAGTCGGCCGGGACACCTGGTTCGACTGCCGGTTGAGGTCGTTGGCTTCGAGCTGTTCCAATCGTTTTCATAGAAAATGAAGCATCCATCATTGGCAATTATATGGCGTCCCAATATTTACATAAGTCATATTTGCTTTCGTATTTAATTTTTTGAATTATTGGGTTGTGTAATTATTCTAAGTGCGGGATATTGAAAAAATAATCAAATATATTCCAACGCAGATCTTTGAAGTTTATAGGCTATTTATTAGGAATTGTATATGTGTTAATTCGTATCTTTGTATTGTAGCATAAGAAAGTATTTGGGGTGAAAGATTATTCTATGAATCAATCGGTGACCGAAAAACGGCGAACCAGTTGCGACATGGATCAAGCTCTTCAGCATCATCTTCCGGATCGAATATTCCTGACAAGCAATATCCGGTTGCTGTCCCGTTGGCGATGCGTGACGGTTTCGGGTTAAAGCATGACACCCTGCCGAAAATGAAGGGGCCCGGTCCCGGTGTCGGCCTCTGAAGTAGGTCTTAGGAAACCCGAACACGGATGCAGTCCTGCGCCCTTGTCGCCCTGCTCGCATAATGCAAGCGGAACATAGCTGGGACTGAAACCGTTATGCCGATTGTATTGTTGTGCCGTCGGACATGCCGGGCCATTCATAAGCAGCATGGTCTCTCTTGTAACGAATAGAAATGAAAATTCGGAAACGCAGGGCCTTCCGCCCGGCGTTTTTTCGGAAATGTCCGGTTTCCGGACCGAAAATCGACGCCACGACGTAGGGTATGGCGTCGGTTGTCCGTGTAATAGAATGGACAGCAGCCTGAAAAGGCCGCGACCGATGGGAATATCGTATTTTGCTTAATTTTGTTTGACGAAACCGACTATGAACCTCAAACCGCTTCTGCTGATGCTCGGCCTGGCCTGCATCCCCGCGACCCTCGCGGCACAGAAAATCTATTCGCTGTCCTCGCCGGACGGCAACCTCCGCACGACGGTGACCGTCGGGGAGGAGATCCGCGTAGCTCTCGATGCCGGCGACACGCCGCTGCTCGCTCCGTCGCCCGTCTCCATGACCCTCGAAGACGGCGAGGTGCTCGGGCGGAACGCCCGTGTCGTCCGGGCGGAAAAGAGCTCCGTCGATCGGACGATCGCCTCGCCCTTCTACAAGAAAAGCCGGGTCGGGGAGCGTTACAACCAACTGACGCTCTCGTTCCGCGGCGACTTCGGCCTTGTCTTCCGTCTCTACGACGACGGATTGGCCTACCGCTTCACCACCGACCGGGAGGGCACGCTCCGCATCGGGGACGAATGCGTTGCCTTCTCCTTCCCAGCGGATTGCCGGGCCGTCGTACCCTATGTCGCACGCGGCAGGGATTTCGATTTCGAGAGCCAGTTCTTCAACTCGTTCGAGAACACCTACACCACGGCCCGGATCACGGAGCTCAACCCCGGAAGGCTGATCTTCCTCCCGGCGCTCGTCGAGCTCGACGGAGGCTACAAACTGGTCATAACGGAGGCCGATCTCGAAGGCTATCCGGGGCTCTACCTGCGCGGCAACGGCGAAACGCCCGAACTGCGCGGCGTTTTCGCCCCCTATCCCAAGCGCGAGGAGCAGGGAGGGCACAACCGGTTGCAGATGCTCGTGCGCGAGCGTGAGGGGTACATCGCCTCGACCGTCGGCAAGCGGGCGTTTCCGTGGCGCACGGTCGTCGTCGCCAGGGAGGACCGCGAGCTGCTCGACAACGACATGATCTACCGTCTGGCGCCCGAATCCAGGATCGAAGACACATCGTGGATCAGGCCCGGAAAGGTGGCGTGGGACTGGTGGAACGACTGGAATCTCTACGGCGTGGACTTCGAGGCCGGCATCAACAACGAGACCTACAAGTACTATATCGACTTCGCTTCGCGGAACGGCGTCGAATACGTGATCCTCGACGAAGGGTGGGCCGTGAACGAGAAGGCCGACCTGATGCAGGTGGTGCCCGAAATCGACCTCCGCGAGTTGGTGGCATACGCCCGTGAACGGAACGTCGGAATCATCCTTTGGGCCGGTTACCATGCTTTCGAACGCGACTTGGAACAGGTCGTGAGCCACTTCGCCCGAATGGGCGTCAAGGGCTTCAAGGTCGATTTCATGGACCGCGACGACCAGAAGATCGTCGATTTTCTCCACCGCGCCGCACGCGTCTGCGCCGAGCACCGCATGCTGCTCGACTTCCACGGCATCTTCAAGCCGACGGGTCTGAGCCGCACGTGGCCCAATGTGGTCAATTACGAGGGTGTCTTCGGTCTCGAACAGATGAAGTGGTCGCCCGAGACGGTCGATCAGGTGACTTACGATGTCACCATGCCCTTCATCCGTATGGTCGCCGGAGCGATGGACTACACGCAGGGCGCCATGCGCAATGCTGCGCGGCGGAACTACCGCCCGGTCAATACGGAGCCGATGAGCCAGGGCACCCGCTGCCGCCAACTGGCCGAATACATCGTCTTCGAATCGCCGCTCAACATGCTCTGCGACTCGCCGTCGAACTACCTCGAGGAGCCCGAATGCTTCGGCTTCATCGCCGCCGTACCGACCGTCTGGGACCGCACGGTCGCACTCGACGGCAAGCTCGGCGAACGGATCGCCGTCGCCCGGCAGTCGGGCGACATGTGGTACGTCGGGGCGCTGACGAACTGGGACGCCCGTGAAGTGGTGCTCGACCTCTCGTTCCTCGAGGGCGACGGCTGGAAGGTCGAGAGTTTCAGCGACGGCAGGAATGCCCACCGCGCCGCCTGCGACTACGTGATGCGGACGGAGCCTCTGCCCGCGGACAAGAAACTGACGGTGCGGATGGCCCCCGGAGGCGGATTCGCCGCCCGGATCTACCGGTAACGGGGTCCGTCCGGAACGGACACGGCGGGGAGCTGCGGCAAAGGCTGCGGCTCCCCGCTCCGTTTCGGACGGAGTGCAATCTTTTTTCGGCCGGAAAGGTAGGGATTCGGCCCCCTGATCCGTGAATAGGGTAGATGGACGCGCAAAACCGACATATCGACCGACTGATCGCCCGCCACCTCGACGGCGGGAGCCTTTCCGATGCCGAGCAGGCCGAACTCCTCGACTGGCTCCGCTCTTCGGAGGAGCACCGCCACAGCTACCTCGAGGCCTACGACGCATGGGGCGGGAGACACCTGTCCGACACCCGCTTCGATGCAGAAGCGGCCTACCGCCGCCTCACGGAACGGATCGCAGGACCGGAGGGGCGTCTCGCTGCGCCGGCCGTCCGGCGCCGCCGCGCGGTCCGGCGGCGTCTCGTCGGAACCGCCTGCGCGGCCGTCTGCACCGCGCTGCTGGTCACCGGATTCTTCCTCCGCGGCAAGGCGGAGCGGCAAATCCCTGACATCCGGGAGTTCGTCCAAACGGCGGAGGCTCCCGTCTATACCGGAAAGGAGGCGCGGCTCGTCCTCTCGGAGCGGAGGACGGTGCGGATCGAGGAGAAGAGATCTTCGATCCGTTACGATGCCGCCGAGATCCATATCAACGAAGACGCCCGGGAGCCGATCGAGAAAAAGGAGGTGGCCGCATTCAACCAACTGCTCGTCCCCTACGGCAAGCAGACGACTCTGACGCTGGCCGACGGCACCCGCGTGTGGGTGAATGCCGGATCGTGGCTGATCTACCCCTCGGCATTCGGCGACGACAGCCGCGAGATCTACGCCGAAGGCGAAATCTATATCGAGGTGGCCCACGATGCCGCACGTCCCTTCACCGTGCACACCGGGAAAATGGACGTCCGCGTGCTGGGAACCCGGTTCTACCTCTCCTCCTACGGGCGCGACCGGACTCAGGAGGTGGTGCTCCGCTCGGGATCGGTGAGCGTTGCGCCGGCCGGCGCCCCCGAGCGCGGCATCCGGATCGTGCCCGACCAGCGCGCTTCGCTCGACACGGCCGGCACGTTCCGCATCCGCGAGGTGCGTGCCGAAGATTACATCAGTTGGATCCACGGATACTACCGCTTCGACAACACGCCGCTCTCCGACGTGCTCGCACGGCTCGCGCGGTATTACAACCGGGCGTTCGACTGTTCCCCCGAAGTCGGTGTCATGACCATTTCGGGAAAACTCGAACTCAACGACGATCCCGGCGAGGTGCTGCGTATCCTCTCGCTCACGGCCCCGATCCGTTTCCGGGTCTCCGAGAATGGATTCCGGCTCTCCTCGGTACAAACCCTCCGAAAAGAACACGACGACAACCCAAACCGAATGCCTATGGAAAACCGCAACCCGAACTGAAAAAAGCCGGGCAGTGTCCCCCAACGCTGTCCGGCACGAAATGAAATCTAAAAGTTACCTTGTTCTAAACTTCAATTCATTGCAAATGTACAACAAAAATGGCAATATCGGGGACCCTGTGCCCGATAATAAGCGATTATCCCGTCTGCTACGGATAAAAGTCCTGTTTTTGCTGGCCGCAATCGGGGCGTTCGGCTCTCTCGTCGCACAGACGTCCGCCCCGGATGCCCGCATCTCGCTCGATCTGCAGAATGTCCCCCTCAAGGAGGTATTCGCCCGCATCGAAGACCAAAGCGACTGTATTTTCGTCTATTACGACAATGTTCTCGACGCCTCTCGCCGGGTGTCGATCAGTGTCTCGGACCAAACCGTCGAAGATGTGCTCGAGGTGCTCTTCGCAGGAACGGAAAACACTTGGAAACTCTCCGGACGGCAGATCGTCATCGGCAGGGCCGCAGCGGCGGACAAAGCCGAAAAGCGGGCTTCGCTGCGCGTCATGGGGTCGGTCAGGGACCGCAACGGCGATCCTCTGATCGGCGTGACGGTCTTCGTGAAGGAGCGGCCCAATATCGGTACGGCCACCGACATCAACGGAAACTACCTGATCGACGTGTCGCCCGACGACGTGCTGGAGTTCAGCTACGTGGGTTACAAGACACAGGATGTGGCCGTTGCCGGACGCGGCCAGCTCGACGTCGTGCTTGAGCAGAACGACGCCATACTCGATGCCGTGGAGGTGGTCGGATACGGCGTGCAGAAGAAGATCAGCGTCATCGGCTCGCAACAGAGCATAGAGGTCGAGGAGCTCAAGGTGCCCGTGGCGAATCTTTCGCAGGGGCTCGCCGGCCGTGTCGCCGGTCTGGTCTCCGTGCAGCGGACCAGCGAGCCGGGCTTCGACGATGCGGACATCTACATCCGCGGCATCTCGACCCTGACGGCCAGCATGAGCGCACCGCTGACGCTCGTGGACGGCGTGCCCCGCTCGTTCTCCAACGTCGATCCGGAGGATATCGAGAGCTTCTCGATCCTCAAGGATGCCTCGGCGACGGCCGTATACGGCGTGCGCGGTGCGAACGGCGTCATCATCATCAACACCAAGAGCGGATCGAAAGGACGGCCGAAGTTCACCGTGCGCTACACCGAGGGTATCACGACGCCGACGAAAATCACCGATTTCGTCGATGGCGCCACCTACATGGAGATGTCGAACGAGGCTTCGATGACCCGCGGAGGCGGGGCGCTGTACAGCCGCGAGGTGATCGAGAAGACCCGCACGCATGCCGATCCCTACCTTTACCCCAACGTGGACTGGATGGACGAGATCCTGCGCGACTACAGCCACAACCGCTCGGCGAACGTCAATGTGTCGGGCGGATCGGACAAGGCCGTATACTACATCGGACTGGCCTATTACGACGAGGACGGCATGTACAAGGACACGAAACTCGCCGATTACAATTCGAACACCTACTACCGGCGTTACAACGTCACGGCCAACCTGACGCTCAATCCGTTTCGCACCACCGAGATCAAACTCGGCATCCAGGGCTACCTGGCCAACGCCAACTATCCCGCCTCGGCGCAGGCCACGATCTTCGAATCGGCCTACTTCACCCAGCCTACCTACATCGCCCCGCTCTATCCCGACGGCAAGCTCGGAGCCTTCTCGGGCGGAGAGCTCAACCCCGTGGCCGAGCTCGGTGCTACGGGCTACGCCAACCAGTGGCGCAGCCAGGTATATTCGAACCTCCGCGTCACGCAGCAACTCTGCAAGGGGCTGTCGGTCACCGGTATGTTCTCGTTCGACACCTACAACTACACCTCCAACCGATTCACCAAGTCGCCCAACACCTACCACGCCACGGGGCGCGATGCCAACGGTAACCTGATCTACGAACAGACCCGGCAGGGCACCGAGAACCTCGCCTACAGCCTCAGTGCCAAGGGCGACCGCACGATCTACCTCGAGGCGGCGCTCAATTACAGGAACTCTTTCGGGCGGCACGACGTGTCGGGCATGCTGCTCTTCAACCAGAGCGACGAGATCAACACGAAGGCGACCAACGTCGAGGAGGCCTTGCCCTACCGCTTCCGCGGCCTGGCCGGACGTTTCACCTACGGATTCGACGACCGCTATTTCGCCGAATTCAACTTCGGATACAACGGCTCGGAGAACTTCGCTCCCAGGAACCGCTACGGTTTCTTCCCCTCGGTGGGGCTGGGCTGGGTGATCTCCAACGAGGCATTCTTCGAGCCGCTCACGAACGTCATCCAGTACCTGAAGGTACGCGGCACATGGGGGCAGGTCGGCAACAGCCAGATCAGCGGCCGCCGGTTCGCTTACCTGGCCACCGTAACCGACAGCGGCTCGACGAGCTACACCTTCGGCAAGAACATGGACCAGAACTACGGAACGACGGCCATCGACGAATATGCCGTGGACGTGACGTGGGAGGTGGCCGACAAGACCGACATCGGCGTGGACATGCGCCTGCTGAACAACAAGCTCAACCTTCAGTTCGACTACTTCAAGGAGTCCCGCAAGGGCATCTACCTCCGCCGTTCGAGCATTCCTTCCTATGTCGGAATGATCAACAATCCCTACGGCAACATCGGAAAGGTCGAGAACAAGGGTTTCGAGCTCTCGGTAAACTACGCCAATTCGTGGGGCGACTGGTCGCTGAGTCTGATGGGTAACTACTCGTTCAACCGCAACAAGGTGCTCGAGGACGACAGTACGGTCGCCTACCCGTGGCAGAATACCATCGGCAACAAGGTCGGGCAACGCTTCGGTCTGGTGGCTCTCGGGCTGTTCGACAGCTACGAGGAGATCGCGGCGTCGCCCGTGCAGACCGGCGACACCCGTCCCGGCGACATCAAGTACAAGGACGTAAACGGCGACGGCAAGATCGACGAGTATGACAAAGTGCCTATCGGCTGGGGCAGCGTGCCCGAGATCATGTACGGTTTCGGCTTTTCGGTGGGCTGGAAGAACCTCTCGCTCACGGCCATGTTCCAGGGCGCCGCGCACGTGGACGCCATGCTCAGCGGCGAAGGCGTACTGCCTTTTTCGCAGGGGTCGAGCCGCGGCAACCTGCTGAGCAACGTCACCGACCGCTGGACCGAGGAGAACCCCCGCCAGGACGTCTTCTATCCCCGTCTCTCGATCGGAAACATCAACATGAACTACGAAGAAAGCACCTGGTGGCTCAAGGATACCGACTACCTGCGTCTGAAAAACATCGAACTCTCCTACCGGCTGCCCGACCGCTGGATGAAACGAATCCATCTGAGCAATGCCCGCATCTTCATCCAGGGCGTGAATCTGCTTACGTTCAGCTCGTTCAAGATCTGGGACGTAGAACTCGGCGACGGACGCGGCGCGAAATACCCCAATATCGCATCGGTCAGCCTGGGCATAAACTTCAACTTCTAATAATCCCGTCATGTATATGAAACTCCAAATAACCTTGCTTTCGCTGGCAGCCTGCGGCATCGGACTGACCGCCTGCAACGACGACTTCTTCGATCAGGTGCCCGACGACCGCATCACCATCGAACAGGTCTTCCAGCGCACTTCCTATTCGGAGAAATACCTCGCCACCGTTTACAGCTACATTCTGAACGAAGCCCATCGCACGAGCCCTATTCCGTGGGATCCCTGCTCGGACGATCTGGACGTCACCTACGACCGCGAGGACTACAACTCCTATCAGATAAATCTCGGCAACTGGAGCGCCTCGTCGGACTACTACGAGTTCTGGACCCACTTCTACCGGGGCATCCGTTCGGCGACCTACTTCATCCAGCACATCGGCGACAACCAGGAGATGCTGGACGATCCCACGCGCGGCCCCCTCGTCGTGGAGCAGTACAAGAACGAGGCCCGCTTCCTGCGCGCCTGGTTCTACTACAACCTGCTGCGGCAGTACGGGCCCTGCGTGCTGCTGGGCGACGAGGTGCTTCCGGGCGATCTCGACCGCGACGACGTGCGGATGAACCTGCCCCGCAGCTCCTACGACGAGTGCGTGGATTACATCGTCGGCGAGCTGGACGACATCATCGACAACAAGCGGCTGCCGCTGCACTTCACCTCGCAGGCCGACAAGGATTACGGGAGGGCCACGCTGGCCATGTGCATGGGACTGAAGAGCCGCGTGCTGCTGCTGGCGGCCAGCCCGCAGTTCAACGGCAACCCCGCTTACGCCGGCGTCGTGAACAAGGACGGCAAACACCTCTTCGCGACTGCGAAGGACCCCGAAAAATGGAAACGAGCGGCGGATGCGGCCAAGGCGATCATCGACCTGGGCATCTTCGACCTCTATAAGGAGTATCATTCCGACGGGACGCTCGACCCTTACATGTCGTGCCGCAACGTCTTTCTGGAGAACTGGAACAGCGAGGTGATGATGGTCCGCATCAACAACAACCTGTCGAGCTGGGAGCGTTCGGCGTCGCCCCGCCAGTTCAGCGGCTACGAGAGCATGGGTGCGACGCAGCAGCTCGTCGATGCGTTCCGCATGAACGACGGTACGGCCGTCACCGCCGAACAGGAAAAGGGATTCTCGACCCAGGAGTATAAGGACGCCAAATCGGGCTGGGTCTTCGCTCCGGCCGGCACGCGCAACATGTTCGTCAACCGCGAACCGCGATTCTACGTGAACATCTGCTTCAACGGCGCCTACTGGATCGGCGATCAGAAGACCCGCATCCAGCTCTACTATACGGGCGGTTCGGGCAAAAAGGGGACGTGGGACTACCCCCGCTCGGGATACATCGCCATCAAGAACGTATCCCCTTCGAGCAATCCGCTGAACAGCAACTACATCAAACGGCCGTTCCTGATGATGCGCTATGCCGAGATGCTGCTCAATTACGTCGAGGCGCTCAACGAGTACGATCCGGGAAATCCGGACATCGAAAAGTACCTTAACCTGATTCGCGAACGCGGCGGCCTCGGTCCCGTGCAGTCGGGCCTCTCTCAGGAACTCATGCGCGAGCAGATCCGGCTGGAGCGTCGCATCGAGCTCTGCTTCGAGCAGCTCCGCTACTTCGACACGCGCCGCTGGCTGATCGCCGAACAGACCGACGCCGGGCCGTTCTACGGCATGAACGTCGATGCCGGCAACAGCTTCACCGACGAGGCGTTCTACGAGAAGACCGTGTTCGAGACCCGTGTCTTCCGGCCCGAATTCTATCTCTTTCCTATCCCGCAGTCCGAAATCAACCGCGACCCGCAGATCGTGCAGAACCCCGGCTGGTAAATCCTCAAAAAACATCCGAACATGAACCACACGAAATATCTGGCGCTCCTGGCAGGCTGTTGGCTCGTCACCGCCTGCGAAAATCCGGTCGATGGCGACCTGAACGTCGATGACCCCGATGCCTATACGCTCATCTACACGGTCAATGCCGTGGAGGACGACTCGAAAAGCACGCTGACCTTCCCGCTCGAACGCGACACCGTGTTCGCCGTTTACGCCAACCTGAGTTGCATCCGCGATCCGGAAAGCGATGTCACGGTCGAATTCCGCACGGCCGCCGAACTGGTCGATGCCTATAACGAGGAGAAGCAGACCTCTTATGCGGCCATGCCCGAAGCCTGCTACACGATCGACGATACCCGGGCGGTGATCCCTGCGGGGAAATACGTCTCTTCGCCCGTGATGATCCGGCTCAACAGCGCCGCATTCGACGGCGTGGGTACGTTCCTGCTGCCGATGACGATCGAGCGCGTGACGCCCGGCCTGCCGGTCAGTCCGACGCTCGGCACGGCCTACCTGCGCATCAACGGCACCTACACGACCAATCCGTTCCGCCCCATCGACCGGAGCGGATGGAGCGTGGAGGGCTTCTCGACCGAGGAGCCCGAGGCGCAGACCGGATACGACGACAACGGCAAAGCCTCCTCGGCGATCGACGACATCCCCTGCACCTATTGGGGAACGCAGTGGCGCGACGCGAAACCGGGTCCGCCCCACTGGATCACGATCGACATGGGCAAAAGCGAGGAGCTGCACGGATTCACGATCCGCGGCCGTGCGGATCCGTTCACGTCCGACACGCCCAAGGCCAGCGGCAATCCGCGCATTTTCAACGTGGACGTGAGCGACGACAACGCCTCCTGGACCCGCATCGGCGCCTTCACCGTCGAAAACCGGATCGAGAACGAGGTTTACCTCGACCACAAGGCGACGGGGCGTTATTTCCGCGTAACGGTCACCGCTACGCAGGGCGACATGTACCAGACCTGCATCGCCGACATCGAAGCGTTCTGACCCGCACCACGAACCGTTAAAACGAAATACCGACTATGAAAAGAATACTGACAGCCGCGGCCTTGCTGCTCGTCGTCGCGGCCTGCAACGAGGACGAAAACTACAACGACAAATACGGCGACAAGGCGGTCATTCCGCCCAAGGGCCGGAGCCTGCGCGTGATGACCTACAACATTTACGGCGCCCGCGCCACGAGCCCTGCGAATGCGGCCGACCTGGATGCGCTCGCCGAGGTGATCCGTCGCCAAGACCCCGATTTCGTGACCCTGAACGAAGTCGATGTGTTCACCGACCGCACGGGCAAGAACGTGCACCAGGCCCGCGATCTGGCCGAAAAGCTCGGCATGGAGTGGCACTTCTCGAAGGCCATCGACCGCGACGGGGGCGAGTACGGCGACGCCGTGCTGTCGAAGTACCCGATCCTCGAAACGCGCAGCTACCGCCTGCCGTGCGCCGCCGAACAGCCCGGCGAAGACCGCGCGCTGTGCGTGATCCGCGTTCAGATCGACGGCAAGGACCTCTACGTCGCATCGACGCATCTCGACCACCTCTCGGGCGACGCCAGCCGGCTGGTGCAGGCCGCCGAGATCCGCCGCATCCGCGACACGGAGCTGGAGGGCGACCTGATCCTTTGCGGCGACCTGAACGCCATCCCGAGTTCGAACGTCATCGCCACGATGACCTCGTTCCTGACGAATACGGGGCCGATCGACCAGTACACCTTCCCCTCGGACGACCCCGACCGAAAGATCGACTACATCATGTCTGTCTCTTATACACATCTCCGAGCCCACGAGACACTGAGCGATC